>JADMIO011398553.1_pt1 | contig 135437 bp, 131 predicted proteins | sample 8958161 | NCBI WGS metagenome assembly JADMIO01 (sample SAMN16585339, study PRJNA669376) | soil metagenome | isolation source: Crop rotation soil | place: USA: Cullars Rotation, Alabama | collected 2011 | reverse complement strand
GCCGCGACTTCAAGTCACGTGAATTCCAAGCTTCGGATCCCACTGTGCTGGAAAGCCTCGGCTTCTTCACCCAGACGCTGAACGGCGAGCATCCTGACGCGTCGATCCTGCTGCTGCCCACGCTCGGCATCATCGACGCGCGGGATCCGCGGTTCGTCTCCACGGTTCATGCCTATGAACGGCTGCTGGTTCGCAACGGCCTGATGCTGCGCTACCACCATCCTGACGACTTCGGCGAGACCACCAGCGCCTTCACAATCTGTTCGTTCTGGTGGGTGGAAGCGCTGGCGATGATGGGCGAACTCGATCGGGCGATCGAGGTGTTCAACCGTCTGGTGCGCTTTGCCAATCCGGTCGGCCTGTTCTCCGAGGACGTCGAGCCGACGACCGGCCAACTGCTGGGTAACTTCCCGCAGGCCTATACGCATGTCGGCCTGATTCACGCGGCGATTACGATTGGCGAGCTTCTAGAGGCACGGGAGGGTCGGTTTCGCGCGTGGACCTGATAATCGTTTCGAGCAGGCGCTCGAGATCCGCCTGACGCGCCAGGATGAAGCGTGCGCTCGTCTGCGGCGCGGCGCCTACCTTGATCGAAAGCAGCCGGTCCGGCGCGCCACATTCAAACGCATCCTCGTCGGTGCCATCGTCACCGACGTAGACGAGTCGGCGGCAACCCAGTCGCTCACACGCGGCCAGCACGGTCGAACCCTTGTGCGGGCCCGTGGAAGGCAGCAGCGTGACCGCCTTGGTGCCTTCGAGGACGCGGACGTCGCGCAGCCCGCGAACAGCGTCGGCGATCAGCTGCTGGGCGAGCTCGGGATCGCGGGCGTGGCGATAATGCACCGCTACGGAAAATTTCTTGTCTTCGACGAAGAGGCCTTGATCACCCGGCAAGCGTGCATGCAGATCGGTGACCCATTCAGCGACAACCGACGGCGGACGGCCGCCTGCCGGCGCTGGTTCGTAGCCGAAGTTGCCGAAGACCATCCGCAGCGGGATGCCGTGGAGGCGCGGCGAGAGGTTCGACAACGCGCGGCCGGAGACGACGATGCACGGGAAGCGACGCGCGACTTCCGACAGCAGGTCGCGAGTCGTCGGACGCAGGTGCGCCGCGTCACGAACAGGGACGATCGGCGCGAGGACGCCGTCGAAATCGAACGCCAGCAGCGGCACGTCGTCGAGAAACATCTTCAGCTCGGCCAGACCGTCGCTGCTGAAGATATCGGGGGCACTCATAAGGATCGTTCTTCCCATCCGGTGACTGAGTAAATCAGCGGCTTGCTCCACAGACTTTCCAGTCCTTCGAGGATGTCCGAGGCCCAGCTGAACACGTTGCGGCCCGCCACAATCTTCCGCATCGCTCTCATCCGCCGCTGCTGTTCCGCGCCCGGCATCGCGATCGCCTGCATCAGCACCCGCGCGAAGCCGTCGACGTCGTACGGGTTGATGACCAGCGCGTCTTCCAGCTCCTGCGCGGCGCCCGCCAGCGAGCTCAGCACGAGCACCCCCTGCTCGTCGTCACGCGCCGCAACGAACTCCTTGGCTACCAGATTCATGCCGTCGTGGAGCGAGCTGACGACGCAGAAGTCGGCCAGGCGGTAGAGCGCGGTGAGGCTGAAGGCCCCCAGCGGCGAGGTCGAGAGAACCACGGCCGGAGGCGCGCCGGGCACACGGTGGCGCGCGTTGAGCTTGGCCACGCTGGCCATGATTTCGAACTCCACGGCAGCGTAACTGTCGAGCGAACTCCGCGAGGGGACGCCGATCTGGACGAACGTGAGCTGGCCGCGCAGGTCGGGCCTGGCCGTCAGCAGCGCATCGAGCGCCGCGAGCCGTTCGGGAATCCCTTTGGTGTAGTCGATCCGATCGACGCCCACACCGATAACCGGTGCTGACAGTCCGAGCGTCTCTCTCAGCCGTTCCTGTTCAGCGGGAAGGGCCGGGTCGTTGGCAAGCGTCTGGAACCGATCGAAGTCCACTCCGATCGGCACCGACACCACGGTGCTGTGACGACCGGCGAAGAAGACGCGCGAGGCTTCCTCTTCCACGTCAGCGCCGAGCTCCTCCTCGACCGCGAGCAGAAAGTTGCGCCGATCGCGCTCGAGTTGAAACGCAATCAGATCGTTGGCCAGCAGTCCGGCAAGAATCTCCCGTCGCCATGGACAGATGCGCAGTCGATCCGGATAGGGCCATGGGATGTGCCAGAAAAGCGCCGTCCGCGCCTTCGGCCGCAGCGCGCGCAGCGCCGGCGCGACGAGCGCGAGGTGATAGTCCTGAATGAAGATCGGCGCATCGGAATCGCCGAGCGCGTCATCGATGGTGCGAGCGAACGTCGCATTGACTTGTTGATACGCCTGCCAGTCTTCGGCGCGAAACGTCGGCCGGACGTCGACGAGGTGGCACAGCGGCCACAGGCCTTCATTGGACAGGCCGCCGTAATACGCCGCAAACACCGGCTCGTCGAGCCACAAGCGTCGCAGCGCATACGACGGCTTGTCCGGAGGCACCATGACCGTGCCGGTGGCATCGACCGCCTGACGATCGGCAGAGCCCGACGCGTGCGCGATCCAGACACCGCCCCTCTCTCTGAGAAGCGCGTCGAGCGCGACGGCCACGCCACCGGTGGCCCGCGACACGCGAACCTCACCGCCACCCGCCTCCACATGCTCGTACGGTTCGCGGTTCGAGACGACCACCATCGGCCGTTCGACCTGCACCCGTGGCTCGGATCGTGTCAGCGCATACCGGAAAACCATCGGGCCGATCAGCTCGTGAATGGCGATTGAACCAACGACGAGGAGTTGCGCCTGTTCGCCCCATCCGGGGAACTCGGACGCCAGAACCGAGACGAAGCCGAGCGTGATTCCCGCCTGCGAAATGAGGCCGGTCCATGCATACCGCGCCGTGGGTTCGTTCAGGCCTGACACGCGGATCCCGATCGACACCCCCAGCCAGACCAGCGCGAGGCGAACGGCGACCAGCGCCAAGGCAATCAACCCCATGGTCGATACGGCATCGAGTCTCAGCGAGGCGCCGATGGCCACGAAGAACACGATCAGCACCGGCGGTGCGCCATCCTGAACGGCACGCCGCACGGTGTCACCCTGCATGACGGCCAGGTTCTCGATGACGAAGCCAGCGGCGACGGCGGCGATTAGTGGCTCGAACTGCTGTGACGCGCCGGCCTGACTGAGCACGGCACACAGTGCGAGCAACGCCAGCGGCATCTCGCGGCCGACGTAGCGCAGATACAGGGCAAACAGCGCGCCGACCAGCGCACCAAATGCCAGCGCGCCGCCGATTTCCCAGGCGACACGAACGATCATCGCGCCTGCAGTCGGGATCGGTGCAGTACCGAGCGCCGCACGGACAAGCTGCAGACCGGCGGCAAAAAGCACGAGCAGCACGAGGTCGGCCACGACCGCCATCGCCAGCACGATGTCGCCGAGAGGTGCGCGCGAGCGCGCTTCGGCCATGACCGCCGCGGTCATCGTCGGCGAGAAACTGACCACGATCAGGACGAGCGGGGCGAGCATCGCCAGTCGCACGAGCCCGGTCGCGTCCGGGGCGATCGGCAGCCACGGCCACGTTATCCAGCCGATGGCCAGCAGGCCGACGACCGGTACGGCGAGCGCAATCAGCGTCGTCTGTACGATCGGCTCGAGGCGCGAACGCAGCCGCTCGACGTTGAGCGTCAGGCCGGCAATGAGCGCGATGAGGGTGGTGGCAATGCCTGTCACGAAGCGCAGCTGCCCGGCCATGGAGGAGTTGATGACGTTGCCCAGGTACGGCCCGACCACGGCGCCGAATACGAGATAACCGGTGAGCTGCGGCAGGCGGAATCGCTTCAGGAGATCGCCGGTGAGCCATGCGCCGAGCAGCGCGAAGCCGAGGACGAGGGCGGTTCCGGCCGAGGCGAAGACCGCGCTTCCCCCGATGCTCCTCGCCCAGAGCATCGCCCCAAGCGTCAATCCGAGCGCGACGATTCGGCTCATGCGGCCGCCTCGCGCGCCGGCAGCATGAGTGCCACGACCTCGCTGACGATGGTGCCGATGACTACGACCGAGACGAGAAGCGACATTTCAGGCCCGAGTGCCCGGAACGCGCTCAGGGCAAAGGCAACGCCGAAGACGCCAGGCTCAATGAGCGGCAGTCGCCGCGCCGCTTTCTGCGGATTGAGCTGAGCGCCCAAGGCCGAGACACCGACACGCGCGGCGAGGCGCACACACGCATACGCGAGCGCCAGGCCGACCGTGAGCGTCGTCGGTTCCACGCGCGCGCCGGCGACGACGAGGACAAGAGCCGTGAACGGATGCAAGGCATAGAGCAAGTCGCGTTGCAGTCGATCGCGAGCCGGCCCATCGCAGAGCGTCCACAGCACACCAGCCACGAGCCCCGCCGCCAGCGCTGACATCGAGAGATAGTCTGCGGCCCCGCCGATGAGCAGCAGTGTGGCCACGGCGAATACCCGCTGCTCCGACGGCGCCGCGCTGCGCCGCGCCAGCAGCCAGCCGGCGAACCCGAGGACCAGCACGACGGCGAGCACCTGAACGAGCCAGAGCAGCGCGGGCATGAGAGCCGACTGCCGCGCGACGGCCAGCAGCAGCCCGCCGGCCATCACGGACATGAAGGTTTCAGCCTCGATCGCGACACCGGTCCATGACAACGGCTCGGTGCGTCGGCGCACCGGAATGATGAGCGATGACGCAGCGGCGACGCCGAGAGTCAGCGGCAGGAGCCACAGATAGGTCGGCGACTGCTGACCGGTCGCGAGTGCGCCGCCGGCAAACGACAGCGCCACAACCGTCACCGTCATCCCGCCAGCCAGCGCCGCGCTGCCAAGCGCGCGAATCACATGGCCTTGCATGGCCGGCATCAACCCGACAATTGCGCCGAGCGTGGCCAGTGCGACGGGCAGCGCCGGATCGAGGGCCGCGAGCGCCTGCGGCGTCAGGATGTAAAGACCGTGGGGACCAAAAAGAATACCGAGGAGCAGCAGCGGAGCAACCGGCAGTGACGTGGCAGACCACCCGAACCAGGTGCGCCTGTCGTCTGTCGCGGGTGGCCCGGCATCGCTGGCCGCGTCGGCCAGATTCGTCTCCCAGGTCGACGGCGGTACCGCCACCTGCGGCGAGACCGAGGAGCTCATGGCTCGATCACCAGCAGCCGATGCGCTTCGCCTCGCCTGATTCCAACGAGAAGACCGCCTCCCTGATGGATCCCTCTGATCGCGCGCTCGACCTGTGCAGGTGCGGGCGCAGTGACGGTGCCGATGGACGTCACGATGTCGCCAGCCATCAGCCCGGCGGCCGCTGCCGACGAGGCTGGATCTACCGTCACGACTTCCGACCCCTGCCCGGTCACGGGTCGCAGCGTGGCGCCAAAGCGACGCGGCGGCAAGGGTACGTCTTCTTCTTCGGCGAGTGCAGTCGCAGCCGTCGTGATCGTCAGCCCCGTGATCGAACCACCCCGTCGAATGGTCAGCCACATCGGCGTATCGGCGTGAACACTTGCAAGATAGCGGCGCCAGTGCTCGACGCCGGGAACCGGGGTACCGTCCACCGATTCGATCACGTCCCGCGGCATCAGCTGACCCTGGGACGGACCATCCGGTTCGACCCATGTGACAACCACACCCGTGGCGGCGTTGAGCGTCCGCGCCAGCGCCGGATCGAGCGCCTGGACATCGACGCCAAGGTCGGCCGGCATCGTGATCGGATCGGCCATCAATCGATTGGCCTCATCGAGAACCGTCTCGGCGCTCACGAACCCGACGGCGCCATTGATGTCGACGGTCAAGCCGGCGAACTCGCCCTGCTGCGTGAACAGAAAAGCGCCGGCGGTCACGCCGCTGTCAGGCGGTAGCGCAAACCCTGACGCCGACCATAGTGGCGCATCGGCCTTCGCTGTCGCCGCGATCAATACGGGCCGGAGCGCCACCCCACCCGGATAGACCGAGGTCGCAACCACGTACTGCGGCGGCTCCGGGAGCGCGGCGAGACGAGGCGCCGCAACCCCTGGCGATGGGTCCGCGGGCAGGCGGATGACCGCAAGTCCGGAGGCGGTGTTATGCGCGATCAACGTTACGCCGGACGAGGCGCGCAGACGCCGGCCGTCCGGCACGTGGACCACCGCAACGTCACCGCCCAGGCGGAAGGCCGCACGAGGTGCACGTGTAGAATGACGCGGTTCGTCGGCAAGCTCGACCGTCAGTAACGAACCACCGAGCTGCGTACGGACGCGCGAGATCTGATCGGTAAAAGCGTCGAGGGAGGCTGGAACGCGTGATACGAGCAGATCTGCGACGCCACGCGGTTCGGGAGGAGGTGACGGGAAGCGCAGCCGCGCGAGCATCCACAGCGCCAGAAGCGCGAGGAACGCGGTGGCAATCAGCAGCCGCGTTTCGCGCCCGACACGTGGCCGATAATGCGGAGCCCGCTCCATAACGACACTACCTCCGCTCGCGGCGACCGTCACCGCGCATAGAGAGGCTTTGCGATTGTAGTCCCCTGAACGCGCCGGGTCCGTCGGGTACGCGATTGACAGTGGACGAGGTTCACCGTAGAGCTTGAGTGTCGGGTGTCAACGCGTGGCGGGAACAGATGGCGGAGGCTGCGGCGTCTTCACCTCGACGCTGATCGCCAGGTCGATTTGTCCTTCGGTGCGGTATTCAATCGTCACGTGCGAACCGGTGAGTTTCGGTAGACCGGCGGATCCCCGCTCTGATCCAATCACTTTCGTGTGGTCGTCGTATTGAAACTCCATGTCCTCAGCGGCGGTTTTGAGGAAGAGCAGATGGTCGGTGGTATCGACGCGGGTCAGTTCGCCACGAGCGGTGTTGCTGATGGGCGCCTGGCTGCGCGCAGGCAGGCCCTGGGTGGTGGCGATAGCCTGCTGGGCCGCCACGAAAGCCGTCAGCCCGATTGCGGCGCCGATGATCATCCGCTTGAAAAAACTCTCCATCTCGCGGCCTCCAGCCTGCGCGCACGTCGCAACGCCCGTGCCCGCGCGACAGGTGCCAGGGCAAGGTGAAATGACCTCACCGCGGAGGTAAGGAGGTAGAAACGGCACGAGAGTGTAGTGTTCGCACCTTCAAAGGGACCCAAGCGGAGCAATTTTCGAGCATCGTTATTGCTAGCGGTTGAGGTGCAGAGAGAGAGGAGTATGCCCGTGATACGTCTTCGCAGTGTTGTTTATCTTGCCGTCGCGTTCGTGTTGCTCGCGGCGACAACGTCGAATGCCCAAACTACCGTCGGTGTACGAGCCGGCGCGTCAATCGATCCCGATCAGTTCTATTTCGGTGGCCATGTGGAGACGCCGCCGCTCGCGTCGCGACTGCGGTTCCGGCCCAACGTCGAGGTCGGCGTCGGCAACGATCTCACGGTCGTCGCCTTCAACGTGGAGATGGCGTATCACTTCCCGTCCCAGTACGACTGGCACTTCTACGCCGGAGGCGGTCCAGCGCTGAACGTCGTCAATACGCCGGTCGACACTGATTCAGGCGGTGGCGTCAACCTGCTGGTCGGCGTACAGCACGACCGCGGACTCTTCTTCGAATTCAAGCTGGGTTTCATCGACAGCCCGGATGTGAAAATCGGGCTGGGGTACTCCTTCGGACGTCGCTGAACCCCCACCGGAATTCGCGCTCCATTCGCACGGCACTCGGAGCACAATCTGGGTGCCGTGCCCGCCGCGCTCGGATTGACCGACGTCATCCTGTCGCTCGCCGTCGGGGTCAGTCTCGCCGCCGCGGTGGGTTTTCGCGTCTTTGTCCCGCTACTCGTGCTTGGCGTCGCCGGCCGAACCGGCTGGATCACGCTGCAGCCTGACTTCGCATGGCTCGCTTCAAACGGCGGACTGGCGGCACTCTCAGTCGCGACCGTCATCGAAGTCACTGCCTATTACCTCCCGACGATTGATAACGCGCTGGACATTCTGGCGGCGCCCGCGGCGGTCGTGGCTGGCGTTCTGGCAACGGCAGCGGTCAGCGCCGATTTGCCCCCGCCGCTGCGGTGGGCGCTCGCCGTCGTCGCCGGGGGCGGTACCGCCGGATTCGTGCAGGGGCTGACCTCGATTGCGCGGCTCAAGAGCACCGGCTTGACGCTGGGACTGGCCAATCCACTCCTGGCCACGTTCGAGTTGATTGGCGCTGCAGGAGTGGCGCTTCTCGCGCTCGCCACCCCGATCCTGGCGGTCGTGGTCGTGCTGACGATCGCGCTGCTGATTCGACGCCTCAGGCGGCGTCAGGCGCGATCCATCCGTTCCAGGGCCGCAACACCCGCGCGCATCGAGTAGAGCCACGTGGCGACACTCAGCGCGAACGCTGTGCCCAGACAGGTGATCATCAGCGTCAGCTGCGAGGCGGCTATCGGCCGGTGACGAACCTGATGAAGCAGATACACGGATGAGGGCCAGCCGAGCAGGCCGATCATCACGAGAACGAAGAATACGGACGCGATCATGAAAGCCACGCCCCCGAACGATCCGGCAATCTGATTGGCGTTGTCGGCGTTGAACCGCGGGTAGGCAGCGCCGAGGCCGATCGCCAGTCCCACCAGCGCCAGGCTCATGAAGACGATCGCGATGGTGGTCAGGATCTTCAGGAACGGATCGATGCCGAGCAGTTCGTTGGCGGCGATCGTCAGACCGGTGGTGAGCACAGCGACCGGCATGAAGCCGGCCCAGTACTTCGACCACAGGAAGTCCCGGAAACTGACCGGCGCGGTTCGAACAATCCAGAACGCGGCGCCCTCGGACGAGACCGCAGGAAACACGAAGCGAACCGTAACCGTGGCCATCACCAGCCCCGCCAAGGCGAGGTTCACGAAGGCATACACGTTCTTGATGACGCCGGCCATCGCCGGGACACGGTCCAGATCGAGCACGCGGAAGTTGTAAAGGTAGATCAGCACCAGCGCGAGGAGCAGCAACAGCTGCGACCACTGCGTGACGTCGCGCAGGAAGACCTTGATGTCCTTGACGAGCAGCGCCCGCCGCACCGGCCTCATCGGCAGCACGTGGACGGCACGTTCGATCACGGCATGTCTGGCAAACCGCGCCTGTCGCGCCTCCTGCGAACGGCTATATCCGGCAAAATGCCATCGTTCCGACGCCATCCGCAGCAACGTTCCGAGTGCAAGCGCGGTCGTCCAGAGCGCGGCGCCATGCAGCAGATCGACGCTTCCCTGCAAACTCGCGAACAACGTCTCCCCCGCCCAGAACGACGGCAGCATCGGCGTCACCGGTGACTGCAGCGTCGCAAAGAACGCCATGACGTCGGGCAGCGAGTCGACGCGCAGCAACTGCTCCGGTTGGACATATCGCAGCACCAGCACGATCGCTCCAGCGAAGACCAGTCCCATCAACATGAGCAGATCGCGGGCGCGCCGGGCGGGAAAGACGTTCACGAGCAGCAGCGTCACGGCAGTCCCGAACGCACCGGGTATGACCGCAAACGGAACGAGCACCGCGAGCGTGGTGACGTAGTACACAGGCGACGCCGAGTGAGCCAGGCCAACGCCGACCAGAATCGGAAGAACGAGTGCCACGACCATCCACGACGATTGGCCAACCGTCTTCGTGAAGCGCGCCCAGAACAGGCGACGGCCGGCAACCGGCGCAACAAAGAGCAGCCGGAGATCCTCCGACAGGAAGAACGTCGAGAGCGACGTGACGATGCTGCTGAAAGCGAGAAACGACAGGCAGGTCAGAAACAGCCAGGAAAGTCCCAGCCGCAGGATAAAGTCACCAAGCTCCTCGTATCCGGCCAGCAGCCTCGTCAGCCACACCGATCCAGCAAGCAGGGTGCCGTAGACAGCCGCCCCGACGACGCCGAAGACAGCAGCGCGTACTACGTCGCCGCGCTCGCGGGTTCGCATCCGGTTGCGCCACGCCCAGATCGACGGAAACAGCAGATGCGAGAACGCTGTCACGCCACCGCCTCGTCGAGCTCCTGGAGCCCGCCGCCGCCCGTGAGGCGCAGAAATAGCGACGTGAGCTGCTCGTTGCGGCTGCCCGACATCGCGCGCAACTCCTCGACGGTACCCTGAGCAATGATGCGTCCCTTCAGCACGATGCTGACGCGGTCGCACATCTCCTCGGCCACTTCCAGCGTGTGCGTGCTCATGAGGATGGCAACGCCCTGCGCCGTCATGCGGCGGAACACCGCTTTGATCAGCTGGGCGCCCCGGGGATCGAGACCAACCATGGGCTCATCGACGAGCACGGCCCTCGGCCGGTGCATGAAGGCGGCACTCATGACCAGCCGCTGCTTCATGCCGTGAGAGAAGCTCTCGACGAGCTGGTCTTCCCACGCGGTCAGCTCGAAGAGCGACAGCATGTCGCGGGTCCGATCGGCGATCGCGCGCTCGTTCATGCCATACAGACCGCCATGGAATTTCAGGAACTCGCCGGCGGTGAGCTTCTCGTAGATGAAGGGCCGATCGGGAATGAAGCCGAGCGAAGCCTTGGCGGCTTCCGGCGCCATGGCCATATCCGCACCATTTACGAGCACCCGGCCTCTGGTGGGCTTGAGCAGGCCGGCAACCATCCTGAACGTGGTGCTCTTGCCGGCGCCATTGGGCCCGAGGAACCCGTGCAGCTCACCGGGAGGCACGTCGAGGCTGATGCCGTCGACCGCCGTGAACGAGCCGTACTGCTTGACGAGATTGTCGAGGCTGATCATGGATATGCCTGCTGCCTTCCGCCGACGGTCACACGCGTCGTGCCCGCCGCAACCTTCAGATCGAGAACGGTCATCTGGAGACGTCCAATCAACGGCAGGATCGCCGCCTGTCGATCAAGGCCGCCACGCACCAGCCGTAGGTGCGTACCGTCGGCCGGGAACTGATTGAACGTCGGATCCACCGGCAGCCAATAGCCGTGTGCGTCATTCTCACTGAGATAGACCTCGGGCCACGCGTGGTAATAGAACGCGCCGTTCACGTAGGCGAGACCGACGGCGATGCGCGAGGGGATGCCGGCGGCGCGCGCCATCGCCACATAGAGCACCGTGTGCTCGTTGCAATCGCCGATGCGCGTGCGCAACACCTCGCGCGCGGACGGCAGGCTGACGGTCGGCTTCTTTTCGAGGAGCGCGTTCACGTACCGAACCAGCTGCTCGGCGCGCGCGCGCGGTGTTGCAGCGCCGGCGATGGCCCGTGCAGCCTCGGCCCGGATCTCCTCGGCATCACTTTCGATGAACGGCTCCGGCCGCAGGTACCTCGGCGCATCACGATCGACGGGTCCCGGCTGGAGCGACCGCGGGTTGCGGATCTCGACGATGTTGCCGGTGACGATCTGCCCGACACCGTCGGCGTCCGGCGGCAGTTCGGATCCGGTGATCTGCAGCCGCAGGCGCTCGACGTCGCGGGTGTCGTCGATCTGCCCGGACATCACCGGTACCACGGCGGCTGCCTGCAGCATGTCCTGACGCGTGCGACCCGACACCGCCATTCGCATGGCGGTCTCGGCCGGCTCGCGAACCGTCATCAGACCGAGCGGGCTGTCTTCGCGCACGATCTCGCCCGTGTCGGTGATCCACGACGTCACGCGCAGCCCGCTCGACGACATCGTGACCTTGAACGCCGGCAGCCGCTGCGCTCCGGTCCTGACCACTTCGCGCTGACCGACCTCGACGACCATCGGGGTATTGCGCAGGGTGGCCGGATCGAAGACGGTCCAGTCGTAGCGCGCGCCCGGCTTCAACCGTCCATCTGCCAGCCGTCGTCCGAGGTTGAGCGCAAGCGCCGGCGGTTCGTCGAGCGTGATTTGCTGCGTGCGCGTTCCGGCTTTCGTCGTGATGGTCAGCGCCAGCATCGGGCCGTTGACGATGCCGGCGACAGTCACGGCACCGGTGCCTGGATCCATCGAGAAATCAAAGCTGTGGAGGGCAAACGCACGGTCGACCCGCGCCAGCGTGTGGATTTTAGTGATCGAGGCCGAACCGAGAAGGGTCATCTCGAGCTGACCGTCTTCCTGCAGCTCGTAGCCGTCTTCCACCGGCGTGGCCTGGCTGACGGTGAAGCCGACCTTCGCACCGCGGTAGTAGATGCCTCGCCACTGCGCGCCGCTGCCGTAGCGCGCCAGATCAGCGGCGAGAACCGAGGCGGGGCGAAAGTACGACTGGTAGACGAGTGCGCCCATCGTCGCCACCCATGCAGTGAGCACGAGGGCGGAAAGCGCGCGCGTCAGGCCGAGCGGGAGCGGGCGAATCCAGGTCATTCCGGGAGTGGAGATTTCTCTCCACTGTCGCGTATCGGTTCATGGAGGGTGTCGCGCTAGGGCGTCCCTCCGTTGTTAACGAACCACGAATCCGCTCGCCGGGTCGAACTCCTTGTTGTCGGTAAGCCTGACCGCTTTGACCCACGTCGCGGCGGGACGGCCGTCACGCATCGGGTGACCGGTGATCCGCACGGGCGTGCCGAACAGGAAGTCGCGCGCTCGAATGCCGGCGCGCGTCAGCGTACTCGGCCCCTCGGCTTCGAACCCCCACGTCGTCACCTTCCCGCCAGCGTCCTTGACATCGATCAGCAGCCACGAATGGGGGTTGGTGTATTGGAACTCCTTCACGGTGCCGGTGAGCGTGACGGTCTTCTTGTCGTCGAACATCGCGCCGGAGTGATGGGCCACGACGGGAACGACGGCGGCGGCCAGGACGACCGCACAGACAAGTGCCTTGAGATACGACGGTCTCATCGCAACATCCTCCTGTTTTGTGAACCGCACGCTCATTTCGGCTGCTCCGCGGCTGCAGTGGGCGCGCGCCCCTGCTGCGCACGCCTGACGGCGTCATCGCTGCTCGCGGCCGCATCGTCGGGTACGAAGTTGAAATCGCGGAACTGGCTGGTCCCTGATTCGGTGGTGATGATCGAGTTGTTCGAATTCTCGCGACAGTCCCAGTACCGAATGCGCAGCGACGTATCGTCGTTGGTCAGCCTGGTCCAGCTCTGACGTGTGTACCACGGCTTGGTGAGATTCACCGGATCGAACACCCACACGTCGGCTTGCAGCGTTTTCGAGTCCACTTTGTGCCAGCGTTCCACGACGCTCACCTGTTCCGAGTAGTTCGGTTGCACACCGCGCTGATACTGACCCGACATCAGATACTTGGTGTGCGCCACGAGCACGTCGCCATTCCAGAAGCCAATCGTGTCGCCATTCCACGACGGATAGGCGTCGTCGGCCGGAGTGTGCGCGCGACCGTCGGTATAGACGCGGCGGACGTCGTTCACCATCTCATTGATCAACCACGTCTGATTGGGGGTGACGATGAACTCGTGGAGAAACGGCTCGCTGAACCAGCGGGGGGTCCCCGGCGGCCGGCAGTCGCTGATCGGATCGTATTCGCCACCGGTTTTGGCCAGCTGATCGGCCTTACGCTTGACGACGGCGTCACCGGCGGGAGTCAGACGAGCGGTAACCGGGCCGCTTTCGGGGGCGAGATCAGGGTCGAAATGCAGCGCGCCCTTCGTGCGCGTGTAGATTCCGGACCAGTCGAAGGTGGCGTCGCCCAGTTGCTGCCACGACGGCGACTTGGCGTTCGCCCCCGCGGCCTGCTTCAGCGCGTCGAACATCTCTTCGGACGTCGCAAACCGATCACCGAAATCCTGCAGCGTCTGCTTGGTCGCCGCCCAGTTGTCGTCCTGGTTCATCCACTCCGGGACGTTCTGGGCATTGAGCCGCGGATAAATGACGACGGCCAGTGCGCCGAGCGCGACGATCGGCAAGCCAACGCGAACCACGAATTGTTTCACGTTCATGTAGGCCGCACCTCCTCCAACGATTGGACGGCCATCATCATCCTGTCACCCTGTGACGTCAAGTCAGAACCAGAACTTGCCAGCGAGCTGCACGACACGTGGATCGAGCGCCGTTGTTATGGTGCCGAAGCTGGCAGGTCCGAGCTGCGTGGCCGGAGCACCGAAATTCGCCGTGTTCAACAGGTTGAACACCTCCAGACGAACCTCCAGCGCGCGTTCACCGGCGAAGCCGACGCGGCGTATCACCGCAAGATCGACATCGCGGTACGACGGGCCTCGTACCGGATTGCGCGAGGCTGATCCGATGGTGAACTGATCGGCGGCTGCGAATGCAGCCGTGTTGAACCATCGAGCCGGTATCCGCTCGTCGGCAGGGAGCGCCGGATCACCGACGAGATTCGGGCGCTGGGTGGTAAACCCGGCGTACTCGAGCGAGTTCGCCTGCGTCACGGCAACCGGCACTCCGGACTGCACGGTGATGAACGCCGCGACGCTCCAATCGTTCACGAGTGTGCCGACCATCCCGGCAGGACGTCTGGCATGGCCGCGGCCGCCGGGAAGGTCCCAGATGAACGAGCCGGCGAAGGAGTGTGGAATGTCGCCGGTCGAGTAGTCGCGATCGCGCTCCAGATTGTGACTGTCGGCGACGGCGGCGTTGGTGAGCGGCCCGGTGAGAATCGAGGCGTCGAACACCGACGAGGCGATGTCGGTCAGCTTCGAACGCGTGTATGCCGCCGAATAGGTCAGGCCGCGTGACATGCGCTGACGTACGCTGACGGCCAGACCCTGGTAGCTGGTCGTGCCAACGTTGTTTCGGTAGAAGCTGACCGCCGTGTACTCCGGATACGGTTTCAACAGCTGCGCCCTCGTGATGGTCGGATCGCCAATCGAGGACGAGCGCGGGATGATCCCGAAGTACGGATTGGGGACTCTCTCGAGAAGCGCGGCGCCAAGTTTCAGCTGCTCCTCCGTCAACTGATTGATGTTGCTGTCCGGGATCCCGATGTTGGTAACCTTCGATCCGAGGTAGGAGAGTTCGACGGCCGTGTTTGCCGTCAACTCACGCTGGACCGACACGTTCCACTGTTGTGCATAGCCCGACCCGAGCGTCCCGTCCACCGTGAACACGCCTTGGCCGAGGCCGGCGGTTGGCGTCGCATTGAGTGGTATGACCGTTGGTCCCTTCGCCAGCACGAACGCCGGTGCGATGTTGTCGAGCGTTCGTTGCGACACGTCCTGCAGGAAGGGAAAGTTCGGCGTCGTAAATGGCGTCGTGATTCCCGCCATCTCGATCCAGACCTTCCCGTACCCCGAGCTGAGGATGGTTTTGTCCGTCACGCGGTAAACGGCGCCAACGCGCGGGCCAAAGTTGTCCTTCTCGAGCGGCCGCACCGCCTTGCGCCCGGGATAGTCGAGCTGACGCGTCTGCAGGTTCAACACCGCAGTCTGGCCGTTGATCTCGGTGGACGGGAAATTGAGCGTGTAGCGCAGCCCCGCATTGATCGTGAGGCGATCGAACGCCTTCCAGTCGTCCTGGACGAAATATTCCTGGATGCGGGCGCGTTCCTGAATCGCCGTCTGCTGCAGGTCGATGGCGAAGCTCTGCACCTGCCCAAGCAGAAAGCTCGCAAACGCGTTTCCGGTATTGGCGACCCCGGGAAGATTGCTGCCGACGGTGGTGAACACAAACGATCCCGTCGGCCATGGAGGCTGGATTACGTTGAGCCGCTCCCATCGCCAGTCGAGCCCCATCTTCATCGTGTGGCGGCCTCTCAGCCACGTGAGCGAATCGGCGACCTGCGTCACGCCCGTGTTGAAGTCGGAGGCCGTGTTATTCGGCGATCCGATCTGCTGGTAGCCGTTCGGGGCGAAGGTCGGCAGCGTGTGGCCAAAGCGCGCGTTCTGCGGAATGCCGGGAACGCCGAGTGCGGCTCCCGCAGGCGAAGACAACGACACAGCGCTCCGCTGGACCGATCGCCGGGTATCGCCGATGCGTGCCTCGTTCAGGAGATTGCTCGAGAACGTATGCTGATAATTCGAGGCAAATGCCCAGGTGCTGGTGTGCTGCGGACCGACCGCGACACTGCCGGCGGGAATCGCCCCGCTGCCGTCCGGAAACGCCGTCACCGGTTCGGCATAGCTGCGAAAATACGTCAATCGTCCGAACGCCTGATCGCGACCAGCGGCAAACCTGTGATCGAGGCGCAGGTCGCCTTGATCCTGATTGTCGATTTCATTGGCGGTCCGGCTGTAGTTGATCGCGGTGGCGCTGTTTGTCGGCAACGGATAGCGCTCGAGCAGCGACACGGCAACAGGATCCATGGCGCTTCTCGGAATCGTGTTGTCCGGAAACTGCTGTCGCGTGTTCCCCACCGTCGTCGATGGATCGTAAATGGATTGGCGGAAGACGCCTGCACGCTCCGCGAGGGTCGGCACGTTCGACGTCACCGTGCGGCCGATGCTCTGTCGCTGACCCTGGTAATCAACAAAAAAGAACGTGCGGTCCTTGACCAGCGGACCGCCGATCATCCCGCCGTACTGATTCCGCCGGTAGTCCGGCTTTACGGCATTACTCGATTGGAAGTAGTTCGTGGCATTCAGGTGTTCGTTGCGAAAAAACTCGAACACGTTGCCGTGCAGGAGATTGGTGCCCGCTTTCGTCGTGAGATTGACCACCCCGCCATTGAAACGTCCGAACTCGGCAGGCGCGCTGTTGCTTTCGATCTTGAACTCCTGGATGGCATCGATGATCGGGTAATACGCCACCTGCCCGGGCTCGGGCTGGAGCACAGAAATGCCGTCGAAGAGGTACTCGTTGGTTCGCGGTCTGCCGCCGTTGATACGCGGAAGAATGGAGTTCGGCGGCAGCGCGACACCTGGCGCAATCGCGGCGAGTGCAATGAACAGGCGGCCGTTCAGCGGCAGCCGCATGACCTGCTCGTTCTCCACGACTGTACCGAGGCTCGCCGTCTCCGCTCGCATAATCGGCGCGTCCGCGCTGACCGTTATCTGTTCTTCAACGCTGCCGACCGCGAGCTCGACGTCGACGCGCGTCTTCTCACCGGTCGACAGCCGAATGCCGTCACGGCGCACGGACTTGAACCCGGACAGCTCGATAACGAGTCGGTACTCGCCCGGTGCGAGGCTGGAGGCGGTGTAGACGCCCTCGCTCGTGGACACCACCACTCGCCGCAGGTTCGTCCGCGTTCCGGTGACCGTGATCGTCGCGCCCGGAACGGCGGCCCCAGCCTGATCTTTCACGAGACCGGTGATTTCGCCGGCGGCAGTTTGCGCACGGGCTGCAATCACGCCGGGGCCGCACATAGACGCGACGGTCAGACACACTGAAAGCAACGCTGTTCGGGGTAGCCGCACCATCCGGGTCTCCCACGCGTCTGAATCCTGCGCCTGAGGCTCGTGCGCAGGAGTGCAGGCCCAGAGACTCTAACCCGTACTGAAATGTCGATCAAATCGACTAGAGTCGACTTTAATGACGCCAGTACAACGCCGCCATCAGCAGCGTAGTGACAAGGCTCGTGACACCAATCATCCGACCGACGTCGTAGTAAGGAGGACGGAAAGCCAACACGACCTGATGAGTGCCAGGTGGGACAACGACGCCGATGAAGTCGCCGTTGACCTGTTCAACGCGCGCTGGCTGCCCGTCGACGCGTGCACCCCAGCCGGCATCGAATGATTCCGACACGGTCAGCATCGACGAGCCGCTCGCCGTGGTCGTCACCGCGATGTCTCCGGGATCGTCACGTGTTATCACTGCCGATCCAGACGCATCGAGCGACAGGTCCAGCAATCGGTTGACCAGCACGGTGTGATCGACGGCGATGTTCTCGATGTCCGTGCGCGGGTCGCGCGATATGCGCGCGTCGCTGACGAGCCTGGCGCGTGGCAATGGCTCCGGCAGCTTCAGCCAGCCTTTCACCAGTGTCTGCGCGCCCGGCACCATACGACCTTCGAGGAAGTTCACGTGCGCGTACTTCACTCCGGCCACACGAAGCGCGTTGGATGACCGGTAGTCGAGAGTTTTAGTCGGAGTCAGACCCGCGTAGCCGTCGATCAGCCGATAGCCGCCCAGCACATGCAGGTCGGGGAATCCTCCGCGCGCGACCCGGCCGTCGCCAGGCATGATGTTGGCGGGGTATTCGTCGAGAAAGGCCACCGCCTGGGCGCGAGTGACGAAGTCCTGCCAGGCAATGACACCGCCCAGGCCGTAGAGCATGTGATCGGCAGCGGCGAGGAGGACGAGTCCGGCGACGGCAGCTCGGGCACCGCGTGACGCCAGCGTGATCAAGGCCGCGGCGACGATGAAGAGCGCCGGCCCGACGACGACCGACGGCAGGCTGGCTCCGGCGCCTGCAACGTGCCGGTTGGCGCCAACCACCGCCACGACGATAGACAGTGCCGCGACGATCCACGCCGCCAGGATGGCGCGGCCTGCCGGCATCGCTGACTCGGCCAGACGGACAAGAGCGGCCACCGCCATCATCACCGCCCCGAGCTGGACGAACAGCACGTAGCGAACCGGGGCTCTGAACTCGCCGATGATCGGCAGCCACGTTTGCAGGTAGTACAGACGCCCATACGAACCGGTCGCCAGCCATGCGCCGAGCAGCGCGATGGCCAGTCCCCACCACGCGACACGATCGGTGGGTGACGTTCGCACGTCGGCACGACGCGCGGACGCGAGCCACCAGACAGCAAGCGTGAGGGTCACCGCGCCGGCGTACACAGCGAACTCGTCGTTGGCTGCCGCCGCTTCGTTCCAGCGCAGCACCCGGCCCCAGAAGAGATACGGCGCAATCAGTTGCAGGAGCTGTATTGGCGGCAGCGAAAAGCTGGTCGCGAATGCCAGATCATCGACCGGCCGCGTCGAATGCGCGGCTTCGTACCACGTCGACAGGAGCTGGCCCGCTCCGATGCCGGCACCGAGCGCGTATGCCGCAGCCAGCCACAGCAGCGCCGACGTCGACGTCCGCCCGCCCGTCCACGCCAGCACCAGCGCGTAACTCCCCACGAGGAGACATGACCAGAACAGCGCCTGCGGATGACCGAGGAGAACTTGCGATCCAATCAGCAGCGCCATCGCGGCACTGGTCAGCCTGCGCCGCCGTTGGTGGACGAACAAGCGATCACACAGCCACAGCAGCCACGGTACGTGCGCCACGACGCCGACCATGTTCATGTGCACGCCGTGCGAGAGCATGAAGCCGCCGAACGTGAACAGCATGGCGCCGAACGCGGCCGCCGGCGTGCCGCTCGCTCTCCGCAGGAACAGCCACGTCCCTGCGAGCGCAATCAGATATGGCGCGATCAGCTCGATCGCGAACGCGCGATCGAGCGGCAGCAGCCGATAGAGCAGCCAGTGCAACGGATGAAAGACCCCGAGCTGGCCTTCGCCGGCGATGTCGAAGCCTCCGAAGAGTGTCGGCATCCACCAGCCGTGCTGGCCCCTGGCCAGCGCCCCGGCGTAAAAATCGCGGATTGGATAATTCCAGTGCAGCAGGTCGCCTGTGAACGGGATCTTCCCCGTCACAATCGCGCGTCCCATCCAGCCGAGCGCGGTGGCGCTCGCGATCAGGACGATCCAGAGGATGACGCGGTGCGGGCCTGAACGGCCCGCCCTCGTGTCTGTTACCAACTGGCGTTCAACGCTTGTCGACGACGACCTTGCCTTCTTTGAGGACGACCTTCGTCTTCAGCATCTCGTAGATGTTCTGCCGGACGTCGCCATCGAGCAGCACGATGTCAGCGAGCTTGCCGGCCTCGAGCGTGCCAACCTGGTCGGCCATGCCGACAAAGCGCGCCGCATTCGAGGTCATGATGCGGTGGATGTCCGGCATCGAGAACACGATGCTGAAGGACTTCAGCTCGTGCTCGAGCACGACTTTGTCGTCGGCATTCTGGTCCGTCGAGTAGGAGATGGTCTGGTGCATCGGATCGGCGTCCCAGATGCGACGGGCGTTTACGATCGTGTACCCAGCCTCGGTGCCGGTCGCGCGGCCCTTGGCGTCGCGATTGGCTCCGGCAATGGCTTCGGGCCACGGCTTGGCATCGCGGAAACGCGGCGTGTTGTCCTTGGGCCACCGCACTGGCGCGGGTCCCGCTGACAGGGAGTCCAGATTCGGCGCCCCGAACGCGATGAGACCGGACACGATGCCACCGGCCTTGGCAACCGCCTCGGCCTGCTCGTAACTCGTCCAGTCCTTGTTCGGCAGGTGTACCAGACGGGTGACGCCGACGTCGATCGCGGCAGCCATTGCCGGCGAGCTGACGGCGTGGACGTTGACCTGAACGCCGGCCTTCTTCGCTTCATCGACAATCGCCCTCAGCGTTTCGATCTCGGCCTGAGGCGGAGCGGGCTCGGGTGTAAGGCCGATCTCGCCGGTGTGCTTGACGCCCTTGGCGACCAGCGCCTGGACGGCCGCGCGCGCCTCGGCGGGTGTTTGCCGCAGGTTGACCGTGCCCGACGGAATGAGACGTGGACCGTTGTACTCGCCAGACGCGGTCTTCGCCGCCAGCGCGAGGTTCGCATCGGCCGCTCCACCACCGATCAGAACCGTGGTGAAGCCCGCCTCGAGCAGCGACTGCATCCACGCTTTGCCGTCGGGGCCGTCATTCAAGTGCTTGTGTCCGTCGATGAAGCCCGGCATGGCGCTCATGCCTTTGGCATCGATGACCCGCAAACCCTGTGTCGGGGCCGCGCCGGCGGTGACGGTCGCAATCTTGCCGTCACGCACGACGATGGTGCCCGAGTCGATCACCTGGCCGTTGCCGACGATGATGCGCGCGTTGGTGATGGCGATGCCCTGGGTCCCGGCTGCGGCCTGGCCCTGGGCCATCAGCGCCGCCGTGCCGATGCCGAACACAGCCGCCACCAGGCAGTACGCAAACAGTCTGTTCATCTTTCCTGATCCTCCGGTTTATCCAATAGAACGCGGCCGATGGTAGCACGCGGGGTGCCCGTCGACTGGCCGCGGGCGGCAAATATGTTCGATGTATAGTTCCACTCGAAACAACAATCGCATGCAACTGAAGAATCTGCCGGACATCAGCGCCCGCGAGCTCCTGGCGGTAGTCGCCATCGCCGAATACGGCAGCTTCATCGGCGCCTCGTCGTTTCTGAAGATGTCGCTGCCGACGCTCAGTCGCACTATCAAGCGGGTCGAGCGCGTCGTCGGCGTCGTATTGTTCGAGCGCAGCACCCGGCGGGTGGAAATCACCGCGGCAGGACGCCAGTTCGTCGCGGTGGCGCAACGCTTTCTCAGCGACCTGCAGATTTCCTTACAAAATCTCGGCGACGTCGCCACCGAGCAGCGCGGCAACATCATCATCGCCACCTTCCCGGTGTTTGCACACGAGACGCTGCCCGCCGTGCTGCGTGAGTACCGCCTCACGCGGCCTCAGGTGCAGATCCAGCTGCGCGAGGGACACTTCGCCCAGGTGCTCGAAGACGTGGTCAACGGCCTCGCCGACTTCGGCATCACCTACGTCGACACGCTGCCCGATTCGGTCCAGCGTGTGCACCTGCGACGTGAGCCGCTGTACGTCGTCGTGCCCCACGACCATGCGTTGGGCCGGAAGAGCAAGATCGCGCTGGCTGACCTGCAGAACCAGGCGATGGTGTCGCTGCCTCCCGATGCCTATACCCGGCGCGTGATCGACGGCGCGGCAGCCGCCGGCGGCCTGTGGCTGCAGCACACGCTCATCGTGCCGGGCTTCCTCGACATTCTGAATCTGGTGAGTGCCGGGGTCGGCATCGGAATCGTTCCCGGAGGCGTCATCTCCGATCGCTTTCTGACCCGTCTCAAGGCCCGGCCGCTCGTGAAGCCGGCGCTGAACCTGTCAATGGGATTGATTGCGCTGCGGACGCGACACGTGACGCCGGCCGCATCGACGTTGATGAAGATGCTCGTCGAGACGGTTCGCGCCCAGCACTTCAATATTCGTACGCAGTACCTGTCGACTGCCGGCTCGCTCGACGATCTGCCTCACGGTCCATACGAGTTGATGTGGCGACCGGCGGTGTCGCCGGCGCAGTCGGGCGAGGTGGCCGGCAAGGTGGTGCCGCTCGAGACGAAAGCCCCGCGCCGTCGCGCGACGCGAGGTCAAGGGCGGAGAGGCGACGCGCCGAGCTCCTGAAGCAGGCCGAGGTAGTTCATCTCGCTCCAGCGCTCGATCACCTGATCGCCCTGGAAGCGCATGATGGTGAGACCAGGCACCGAGACACGCTTGTTGGTCGGCGCAAGACCCATGAACTCGCCGCGATGCGTACCGTTGAAACGGAACCGCGCCGCAACGGTGTCCTTTTCAATCACCCAGTCGTCGAAGATGACCTGCGCGTCGGGAAACGCGGCGAGCAGGGCGAGATCACGGATGCGGCTTCCCTCCCGGCCGCGCGGCAGCCCGGGAGGGACGAAGTGCAGCTGCGCGTCTGGATGATACAGCTCGAGATAGGTATCCAGCGTGTTGGCCTTGTAGTGCGCGAACGCGTACTCGATGCGCGCCCGCCTGGGGTCTTTCGCCACGGTGGTCAGTTCCAGAATTTCTTGCTGGCCAGTGCCGCTCCCTGCGCAAGTGAGCCCAGTTTCGCCCAGACGACATCGGGATCGACGCCGCCGGATCCCACGTGGATGCTGAACCCGCAGTCGACGCCGCCCATCACGTTCTCGCGTCCGACCAGATGCGCGTAGCGCGAGATGCGCTGCGCCACGACCTCCGGGTGTTCGATGTAATTGGACTGGCACTCGATGACGCCGGGGATGAGCACTTTGCCTTCGGGCAGCTTCACGCGCTCGAACATTTCCCATTCGTGCGCGTGGCGCGGGTTCGCGGCTTCGAACTGAATCGCGTGCGGCTTCGCCTTCCACACCACGTCGACGATCTCCTGGAAGGGGATGTCGTAATGATGCGGCCCGGGATAGTTCCCCCAGCAGAGATGCATGCGGACGCGCTCGGCGGGAATGTTCACGAGCGCCCGGTTCATCGCCTCGATGTGCAGCTCCATCACTTCACGAAATGCCGGCACGTCGAGGTCCTTGAACTGCGTGTGGCGGCCCATCGCGAGATCCGGGCAGTCAATCTGCAGCATCAGCCCCGCATTGGCGATCGCCTCGTACTCGTGGCGCATCGCCTCCGCAATGGCGAAGACATAATCGGCGTGCGACGGGTAGAAGTCGTTGCGAAAGAAGAAGGCAGTCACCCCCGGGGACGCGGCAGTCATGAATCCACCGGTCGCCGGCGTCTTCTTCAACGCGCGCTGCAAGCGCTCGGTATCGACCTTCGCGGCGTTGACGTCGATGGCGCTGACCGGTCCATTGCAGGCGGGCGTCTTGCGATGCTTCCGCCCGGGATCGGCGAAGACCCGGGCTTTGGTCTGGGGAAAGTCTTCGATGTCCTGAAAGACGAAGGAGTTGCCGGTGCCGCCGAAGCCGTGCAGCCGATCCTTCACATAGGTCGCGTAGCTCGGCTTGCCCCACTCACCGTCATTGACGATGTCGACGCCGGCCTTGACCTGATGGACGACGGCGTCTTCGACGCCGCGGCTGACGCGCTCCTCGACTGCGGCCCGATCAACCGGAATACCGTCTTCACGCGCCCACATGATTTCCATCAGGTCCTGCGGACGCGGCAGGCTGCCAACGTGTGTAGTGAGAAACCGACCGTGTGTCATGGCGGAAGAGAGTATCGCAGGTTCACCGTGTCGCGCGCGTGGCTTCTTCGATCAACCGCATCAGACTCATCGCCGCCGGGGTCATGTAGCGTCCCTGAAGGCGAATGATCCCGAGCGTGACCGAGAGAGCGGGAGCCGACAGCGGCGCGGCGTGGAAGGTCTTCCACGGCCGTGCCGGCAACGCACCGGCGGGGACGATGCCGAGTCCCCCGCCAGCAGTCACATACTGCAGCACGCTCTCGAAACGGGTGACCACCAGCGCCGCGCGAAGGGCGAAGCCGGCGGCCGCGGCGGCGCGGTCGACCAGCTGGCGCGTGAACGAATCGCCGGGCAGGCCCACGAGCGGCTCGTCACGGAGCCGCTCGAGGGGCACACGGGCGATCTTGCGCTGAGACAGCGGATGGTCAGCCGGCATCATCACGTACAAGGGCTCGCGGCGCAGCGTCACGCTGGTCAGCGATTCCGGCAGGGTGTTGACGAACCCGACGCCGAAATCGGCCACGCCGCTCCGTACATCGTCGATGATGTCGGGCTGGCGGCCTTCGCGAAGTCGCACGTCGATGAGCGGCCTGGTGGCGCGGTAGCGCTGCAGAATTGCCGGCAGCGACTGGCACGCGAAGGCTGAATACGTCGAGACGATCACCAGGCCGCGCTGCTCGTTGCCCACCTCCCGCATGTTGCGGACGGCAATGCCCAGGTCGGTCAGCACCCGTTCGGCGACGGCGAGAAATTCGCGTCCAGCCGGCGTGATTTCCACCCGGCGCGTCGTCCGCGAGAATAGCGTGACCCCGAGCGCGTGCTCCAACCTCTTCAGGGTCCTGGTGATTGCCGGCTGTGACGTATTGAGCGACGCGGACGCAGCGATGAAGCTGCCCCATTCGGCCAGAGCAACCACCGTCTGCAGTTCCCGGGCGCTGATATCGGGGAGTTGTTGGTCCATTCCAGGGCCGCGTTATTGATACGTTTCCGGTAATTATGCCGGTTATCGGTTTCGGATTGAATTAACGCGCCGCGGTCACGACAATAGTCGGCCTACCCAAGGGAAGTTCTAACGCCTTGAACACGCTGCGGCAGGTGGAGGAGACATGGCTAGCCTCGTCAAAGGAATTCATCACATCACTGTGTGCGCCAGCACGGCGCAGGAAGATATCGACTTCATGACGAAAGTCGTGGGTCAGCGGCTGATCAAGCAGACGGTGCTGTTTGACGGCCGCTACGCGCATTACCACCTGTATTACGCCAACGCCAACGCCGAGGTCGGCTCGGTGTTCACGACGTTCCCCTACAAGCGCGTCCCCGGCCGGGTGGGATCAGGTCAGATCCAGTCGACCGCCTACTCGGTGCCGAAGGGATCGCTGAAGTTCTGGGCCGAGCACTTCAAGCGGCACGACGTGCCCAACAGCGGCATCCAGGAACGCCTCGGCGAACAGTTCATCCGCTTCAATCACCCCTCCGGCCTGCTGCTCGAACTGGTCGAGTCGAAAGACGACATCCGCGCCGGGTGGACGACGGCGGATATCAGCTCCGACGTCGCCAACCGCGGCTTCTTCGGCCCGGTGCTGTCGATTCGCGAAATCAATGAGATGGAGCGGTTCCTCACCGACGCGCTCGGCTTCCGCAAGACCGGTTCGGAAGGTCCGTATCACCGCTTCGAGATCGGCGACGGCGGTCCGGTGAAGACCGTGATCCTTCATCACGAACCCGAACGCAATCAGGGTAGCTGGGGCTTCGGCGCCGGAACCGGCCATCACATCGCGCTCGAAGTCGAGAGCGACGATGCACTGACCGAGCAGAAGGGGCTGTACGAAGAGCTCGGCTACACCGACTGCTCCGAGATCAAGGATCGCAACTACTTCCACTCGATCTACGTGCGCTCGCCCGGAGGTGTGCTGGTGGAGTGTGCGGCAACCGCTGAAGGGGGCTTCACTCGGGATGAACCGTGGGAGGAACTCGGGACCAGCCTCCTGCTGCCACCATGGTTCGAGGAGCAGCGCTCGAAGATCGTCAGCATGCTGGAGCCAATCACGGTCCCAGACGAAAACATGCCGACCGCGGCCGGAGTCGCGGCGCGCCAGGCCACGACCAAACGCAGCGGCGGATCGACGGTCGCGACCGAGCGCAGTGGCGCGCAGGCCTCGCGGCGAACCGCCGCCACATTCATTGGCGGAGACAAATGAAGCGGCTGGCCGGCGTCATCGTGACGCTGATCGTCGTGCTGGCCCCGGCATCGGGGCTGGCACAGACGGTCGATCTTGCCGGCATCTGGCAACCGCGATTTCACGAGGACCAGCCTGAACGGCTGGCCGGACCCGAGCTGGGCGACTACCTCGGGTTACCGATCACCGATGGCGCACGCCGCTGGGCGGAAAGCTGGGACCCGTCGCGCCTGACGATGCCGGAACATCAATGTCAGGTGCACATTGCGCCGTACATCTATCGCGGCCCGCTGAACTTGCGCATCTGGGCCGAGAAGGATGCCAGGACGCAGGAGGTCCTCGCCATCAAGCAGTACATCAGCACCTACGAACAGACGCGCACCATCTGGATGGATGGCCGCCCGCATCCTTCAGCCAATGCGGCCCATACCTGGATGGGGTTCTCGACCGGTCGCTTCGAGGGCGACACGCTGGTCGTCGACACTACTCACATCAAACAGGGGTGGATTCGCCGCAACGGATTGCCGCAAAGCGATCGCACAACGCTGCAGGAACGCTTCATTCGGCACGGCAACTACCTCACACACGTGACGATCGCCAGCGATCCGGTATACCTGACCGAACCGCTCATCAAGACGCAGAACTTCGCGCTCAGCCCGCGTGAGCTTCCCGAGCAGAACTGGCTGTGGGTGTGCCAGCCGGTCGATGAAATCGCCGGCCGCCCGGCCGCTGACGTGCCGGCGTATCTGCCCGGCGAGAATCCTTTTCTCGCCGAGTTCGCCAGCCGTCACGCCATTCCAGCGATTGCGGCCCGCGGCGGAGCGGAAACGGCTTATCCGGAGTTTGCCAATCGCCTGAAGGGAAGCAGATGAGCGCCCGCATCGGACTCGTCACCGCATGTGCGGCGCTGCTGAGCCTGGCACAACTCGCCGCCCAGCAGGCGCCTGCAGCTCCGCCCCAGCCGAACTTCGCCGCGATCAACATCGAAACGATCCCGGTCCGGGACCACATCTCGATGCTGGTGGGCGCGGGCGGTAACGTGGTCGTGCAGACCGGTGAGGAAGGCGTGCTGGTCGTCGATACGCAGTTCGCGCAGATGGGCGACAAGCTGCTGCGCGCGATCCGCGCGCTCTCTACCGAACCGATCCGCTACGTAATCAACACCCACATGCACCCCGACCATGTCGGCGGTAACGACGTGATCGCGAGAGCCGGACGGACGCGCGCCGGCGGCAACGTGATCGGCAACATCGGCGCGGACGCAACCGAGCGCGCAGCGGTGATTGCCCATGAGAACGTCATCAAGCGCCTCAGCGCACCAAGCGGCTCGCAGCCGGCGGTGCCGTTCGGGATCTGGCCGACCGAAACGTTCTTCACCGAACGGAAGGATCTGCTGTTCAACGGCGAAGCCGTCCAGCTGATGCACCAGCCGAACGCACATACCGATGGCGATATCCTGGTGTTCTTCCGTCGATCGGACGTGCTTTCGACCGGCGACGTCTTCGACACGACCGGCTTCCCGTTCATCGACGTCGCCAACGGCGGTCACATCAACGGCATCATCGATGCCTTGAATCGGATCATCGACATCGCCGTGCCGAGCAACGTCGAAGAAGGCGGAACGATGATTATCCCGGGGCACGGACGATTGTGTGACGAGTGGGAAGTCGTGGAGTACCGCGACATGGCGACCATCGTCCGCGACCGGATCCGCACCTACATCTCACGCGGGATGACGCTGGACCAGGTTCGATCAGCGAGGCCGACGTTCGAGTACGACGCGAGATTCGGCGCCGATAGCGGCCTGTGGACGACGGCGATGTTCGTGGATACCGTCTACCGTAATCTTGTCCCGCCGACCCCTGCACGCACCGGCAGTGCAAGTGCCGGACGGTGACCGGGTCAGCGCGGTTGGGATGCCGGCACCGTGCCGACGACAACGAATTTCAAGGCGTCCTCGTCGCCAACGCGGCAGCCGCGCACCGAGCCTGATGTGACCCCCGATTTGATCAGCGCCTCTGCGATCGCATTGACGGCGCCGGATCGCACCGAGCCGTAGACAACGTTGAGACCCGCACTGGCCTGACACTCAGACGAGCCGGGCTCATCGTCGCTGACCAGCGACACGACAAGCCCGGCCGATTTCAAAGCCGTCGCAAACGTCCGTGCGAACAACCGCTCGGCGGGTGAGGCCCGCCGCACGACGACCTGTACGGGCACACCGGCGTACGCGGCCGCCGCCGCGCGCACGGCTTCGCGCTGGCGCACCGTCATAGCCACGAGCCTCTGCGCCGTCGCCGTCACGTCGAATGCAACGCAGAGCAGCCCGCACACCGCCATCACGACGGTTGACCGTCGCAGCTTCAGCACGGTCCGCACCTCTGCACCCTGGCCAGATAAGCAATGTGTTCGTCCGTAACCGATGACATGCGTCACCATCGGACGACAGGTGGGACATCTGACACGGCGGGATTGTGCTGACAAATCACGGCCGACGCTCTCGTCTGACGTGGCATAACCGTTGCGCTTGCCACTGAAATTGTCCCGCGCCTGCCAGTCCCCGGTGGAGGTTCGTCGTGCGACCCCTACGACTGCTGACATTCCTCAGCGTTCTAACGTTCATCACAGTTCCACTCTTTCACGCAGATGTGCAAGCTCAAGGCCGAAGAACGGCACGGCGTGTCGCGGCGCCTCGACCCGGCGGAGTGGTCGTGGGCGCTTACTATCGCCCGCTCTACATTTCTCCCTTCTACTACAACGCTTTCTATGACCCGTGGTGGTATCCGTACGCGTCCCCATATCCGTACGGCTGGTACGGGCCGTACGGATACGGCGCTGCCTACGACGACACCGCTGGCGTACGGCTTCAGGTCACGCCAAAGGAAACCGAGGTGTTCGTCGACGGCTACTACGCGGGCACCGTGGACCAGTTCGACGGCATGTTCCAGCGGCTGTATCTCGAGCCGGGCGAACACGAACTGACACTCTACCTGGCCGGCCATCACGCCGTGACGCAGAAGATCTTTCTGCAGGATCGCGGCACATTCCGGATTCGCCACACGATGGCCGCGCTCGGACCTGGCGATACACCTGATCCGCGCCCCGCAGCGACGAGCGCACCACCACGCACGCCGCGTCAGCGCGCCGTGCCGCCGCAGCCGCCGCAAAGCCGCGGCAGCGTGCGCGGCGATGCCAACTTCGGCGCAATCTCGATCCGCGTTCAGCCATCAGACGCCGACGTGCTCATCGACGGCGAAAAATGGGAGGGACCGGCGGGTAACGAGGCGCTGATCGTCCAGGTTGCTCCGGGCACGCATCGCATTGAGGTGCAGAAGGACGGCTATCGGCCGTACACAGCCGAGGTCAACGTCACCGCCGCTCAGACGTCGCCTCTCAACATCAGCCTGCCGAGGCAGTAGGGAGCAGACAATGAGATTCGTCACTCGCGTTGTATTCGTCTGCCTGCTCCTCGCTCCTCTGACGGCGACGGCGCAGACCACGTCCGGCCCGCTCACCGTCGAACGGCTGCATACCCCGGTCGTGATCGCGCCGGATTACAAGATCACCGATCTCAACGGAACTACCGGTCAGCTCGCCGGTGCCTACGGCGGCTGTGTCGTCGACGATGTGCTGTTCATTGGCGGTGGCGGTTACTGGCTGACCAACGGGTCCCGCGGCGAGGAGCTCGGGTACGGCGGCTTACTGGTCGGATGGGTGGCGCCGCAGTGGTCGGGTATCCGGTTCGGCGCGCGTGCTCTGGTCGGCGCCGGAGCCGCGACGCTCGGCCGTGACCTGCGCGTCGCCAGACCCGTCCGCTTTGGATCCCCGGCGACGACCACCGTTCGCGTGCTCGCGCGCGACGACTTCTTCGTGTTCGAACCGCAGGTTGACGCGACCATGAACCTCTTTCCACACACGGCGCTGAGTGTGGGCGGGGGCTACCGACTGACCGGGATGACCGATGCGCTCGACGGCCGGTTGAACGGCGTCAGCGGCAGCGTTGGCCTGCAGTTTCAGTGGTGAGCAGGCTTCAGCCTTCGTATTGCAGGACATGAAGGCCGCCGTTCCAGTCCGTCACATACATCAACCCGTCGGTGGTCACGAGAATATCGGCTGACTTGGCCGCGAGCGAGACTCGCGGCCGAGGATCGATCAGCCGTTCGGGCACCGGCGGGACCCACGACGCAATTTCCTTCGGCGCGAATGCATCGCGGATGTCGAACACGCGTACGCCGGCGTTGTTGTAGGTCGCGAAGATGGTTTCCTCGCTACGGAAGGTACCCGGCCTGTTTTCGTGCAGGTTGTGCGGGCCGAAGGTTCCGATCGCGCAATAGTCGCGATCGCGCGGCGTCGGGAATGTGGCGATCGACACCGGGTTCTCCGCGGCACGGACGTCGACCACAAACGTATAGAACGTCCCCTTGGCACACATCTCCGCATTGGCCTCGTCGGCAACGATCACCAGATGACGACCGGGCAGCGGCAGCGCCGTGTGCGTGCCGCCAGGAAAGGGCGGTGACCAGTCGAGATGCGACAGCATCCGCGGGCTTGCCGGATCGCTGAGGTCATGCACGCTCAACCCACCGTCACGCCACGCGCCATAGCCGCGATCACCGGACACAATCATGTGGTGCAGCGCCACCCGCCGGCCGGCCGGCAGTGACGAAGGTTCCCCTGCCGCACGGTTCATTCCCGGGAACCACCAGCGCGAAACGATCTGCGGGTGCGTGATGTCCCGCAAATCGACGATGCAGAGAATGTGATCGGTGAAGCCGTCGAAATGCGCAGCGACGTACGCGTAGCGGCCGCCCGTCCACCACAAACGGTTGATGCCGAGGCCGGGCATCTCGAGAAACGCGATTTCCTTCATGGCCGGCGGCCGCGAGATGTCGTGGATGCTCAACCCTGAACGGAACTTCTTCCGGGTGGTGATGCTGTCGGCGAGCGAGTTCTCGAAGTAGCCGCGCAGATTGTCGTAGGACTGCATCGCCACGACGTTGGCGCCGTTGGCGAGCAGCAGCAGGTTCTCGGCCACCTGCAGATGATGGGTACGGGTGAAGTCACCGCCGCTGAAGAAGCCGACCGGCTTCAGTCGGCGCGGGTCCGATGCGTCGACAATCGTCAGCCCGTTGCTGAACATGTGGCCGACGTACAAATGGCCACGGTTCAGCATCACCTGTACCGAATCAGGACGTCCACCGAGGTCGCTGTATCCGAGGTGCCTGATCCGGTTGCCGAGCCCTTCGGGTGGCAGCGGACTCGCCGCCGCCGCAGGGCGCGGTGCGACAGTCTGGCGTGAGCATCGGGCCAGCCACGGCGCGCCCGCCAGAACGAGCAGGCTTGTCACGTGCTCGCGACGCGTCGTGTACCGCATCGGGCGTGACTGTCGCTCAAATGGCCGGTCGACGCAAGAGCGCTGAATTCAGATATGTCTGCGGACTGATGGTGGCCGATCTACGTTTCAACGATGGGCAGCCCTTCATCATGGCGCGCGTGCTTGATCCCGCGCCGGCGAAGGAACGATGTGGCCGTGGGCCGGCTGCGCGTGGTATTGAACTGGAACGCGGCCGCAGCGGCGTCCGGGCGCGCTAAAGCATTTCATGCCGGGCCGGGGCAAAAGGAGATGGCGGAGAGGGAGGGATTCGAACCCCCGTGCCGGTTACCCGGCAAGACGCTTTCGAGGCGCCCCCGTTACGACCACTTCGGTACCTCTCCGAACATCTGATTATACCGCCCTCGAGCGCTCGGCACGCCGACGCTCCGCGAAGAACTGCTGAATCAGAGCGCGGCAGGCATCTTCGCGCACTCCTGCGACGACGGGGAACAGGTGATTGAGACCGGGAGTCTCAAGCGTGCGCAGGCTCGATACCACCGCCCCGGTTTTCGGTTCCGACGCACCGTAGACGAGCTGGCAGACGCGCGCATGGACCAGTGCGCCGACACACATCAGACATGGCTCGATGGTCACGTAGACACTGACGTCGGTCAGGCGGTAGTTGCCAACGGCGCGCGCGGCCTCGCGAAGCACGAGCACCTCGGCATGTGCAGTGGGATCACATGCACGAATCGGCTGGTTGAAGGCGCGGGCAATGATCGCATCCCCGGCCACCGCCACGGCGCCGATCGGTACCTCGCCGGCGGCCATCGCGAGCCGCGCCTGTTCGAGCGCGGCATCCATGAACGGTTCGTGAATCAGTTGGAGGCGCTCGCCGGCAGGTACTTCTGAATCAGCGATTCCAGCTCCTGCGCGGTCATGTTGCCGGGATGATACGAGCGCACGATGCCGCTGCGATCGAGCAGCACGAGTGTCGGCGTCGTGCTCACCCCGTAGCGAATGTGGTTGGCAGGCGCGAGTTGAATCCATTCCTCCGGCAGGAAGCTGTAATAGGTCTTCCGCACCGAGATGATCTGACGCTTCTCCTCTTCCGGCGTCGCGTCCTTCCCCGCTGTCACGTATCCATACCGCGTGGTGGGTGCCACGATGGTGAACCCTTGATCGCGATACTTCTCCAGCAGCGTGGCGAGAATCGGCGCCTGCGCCTTGCAGTCTGGACACCAGTGCGCCCAGAAGAACAGCAGCGTCACCTTGCCCTTCACATCGTCAAGGGACAATGACCGCGGGGCCGAGCGACTCGGATCGATCCAGCGGCGGCGCGACCGTGCCCTCCAGCGTGACGAGATTCAAGTCCTTGTAGACGCGCTTACCGATCGGCGTGCTGCGATAGTGTTGGCCTCGCGCTGCAGGAACGCCACCGCTTCGCTGCGGGCGCCCGTTTCGGCCAGGACATGGCCCTCGACTTCAATGGCAGCGCCAAGCGCGGTCTGAAGGCTCGGCTCGTTCTCGAGCTTGCCTGTTTTCAGTGCCTGCAACACCAACTCGTGGGTGTCACGGGCGTACTTGTCAGCGCGCTCGTACTGCTTTGCGGTACGAGCGACACGCCCCATCCACGACAGCGCCTCGAGGTATTCCGGCGTGACTCCCTGCCTGGCGCGATAGTCCGCCAGCTGACGTTCGCCGCCGGCGAAGTCCTGGCGTGACAATGAATCGCGGACCGTCTCGACCAGGCGTGGGGCCTGGGCTGCGACGGGAGCAAGCGCACCCAGCAGCCCCGCGACAACCAGAACCGCACCCAACCGTCCGGTACGCGCCATCATCTGTGGAGTCATAGGGCAGATGCTACCCACTCCGTGCGGCGGGAGCAAATGGAAGCTCAGGAGAGCTAGTCGGTGGACGAATCCGAGCTGGCGGCTGGATTCTGAGCCGCATTCTCGGCTTCGTCGCCGCCCCGCCGATCGCGGCTGAATACCATGCGGAGGTCGCCACGGTCGCGCGACGCGAGCCGGCGACCGCTCTTGAGCGCCCGAGCCTCGGCATCGTTGGCGGTCGAGAAGATCTGCGTCAGGTAGGGCGCAAACATCTGCAGCACGCGTTGCTGATTCTCGGTGAACGCGTTGCGTTCGCTGGCATACACCGACACGACGCCGACGATGCGATCGTCGTCGACCAGCGGCACCGCCAGCGCACTCCCGAAGGTGACGCCGCGATCGTACAGATCCAGTGCTGGATCCGAATTGAGAATCGCATGCCGTTGCGCCGCGACCCAGCCACTGAGTCGCTGACCCATCGGGATCTTCAGCCCCTGAATCGCCGAAGCGTGGGTGCCGGTGACGTGCCGCGCCACGACGTGACCGGTGGCGGTGTCGAGGAGATAGAAGACGCAGGTACCGTCGGGAACGATGCTGCGGAGATAGACACCGGCGAGGACGCCGGCATCCATGAGGGTGACGTCGCCTTCCATCACTCGCGACAGACTCACAACGGCACGCAGATCGTCGGGCGCGTCGCCAGGAATGGTTGTCAACGGAGTCGCGAGCGGGCGCGGCGGCGGGGCTGACGCCCGCTTGATTTGCGCGAGCGCTTCTGCCGAAAGGATGGGCTCTTCGCTCGACGTGTTCAGCGTCTTGTAGACGCGAACGAAGGTGTCGACGACGAGCGGGTCATACATCGTGCCGCGGCGGCTGAGCAGGATGCCGAGCGCCTCTTCGTCGGTCATCGCCGGACGATACGGACGGTCCGAGGTGAGCGCGTCGTAGCAGTCGACCACGGACAGAATGCGCGCGCCGATGGGAATGTCGGTCCCTTTCAGCCCGCGCGGATAGCCGGAGCCGTCCCAGTTTTCGTGGTGCGCGTGCACGATCGGCACCACCGGATAGGGATAATCGATCGCCGCGAGCATCTGCACGCCAACATCCACGTGCAGCTTCATCTGCTCGAACTCGACTGCCGTCAGCTTGCCCGGCTTGTTGAGGATGTGCTCGGGGATGGCGATCTTGCCCGTATCGTGCAGGAGCGCTGCGGCCTGAATCGCCTTCAACGTCTGCTCGTCGGTGACGCCGAGGATTCTCGCCATCTCCAGCGAGCCGTTCTGCACGCGACGGATGTGATCGTGGGTGACGCCGTCCTTGGCTTCGATCGCGGTGGCCAGCGTCTCGACGGTACGGAGGTACAGCCGATCGATCACCTCTACGTGCTTCTGCGCATCATCCAGCCGGCCCAGGAACGATCGCAGCGTGAGGTGGAACACGAGCACGAGCGGAATGACGATCGGCGCCTGGGAAAGCCCGCCGAAGCGCAGCATCACGACCAGGCAGAAGCCGCTCGACGTCGCCGCCGCGCAGTTGACGGAGAGCGGAGTGAGACGCCGCCAGACTTCCAGCAACGGCTGTCGCGACTCGAGCGCGATGGCTGCGGCAATCAGGCCGGAGTTGAGGCCGAAGTAGACCAGCGCCATGCCGAGCAGGCCGAACGGCGCGGCATGAGGCCAGGTGGTGCCATCGGCAAGCGGCGCCTCCCCGGTAATCCAGAAAAAGATGTGAGTCGCGGCAAAGAGGGCGATTGAAGGCGCCGTCGCGTTGAACAGCAGACGCTGCAGACTGTAGCTGCGCTCGAGACGCTTGGTCCACCCGCGGCGCCATGACAGCATGGCGCTGTCCACCGCAAAGGCGACCATGGCCGGCGCCGGACCGAACAGCATCGCCGACGCCGTGAAGAACGTGTCTGACACCGAGATCAAGGCGTTTACGCCCGGCACCTTGGTGGCGACCGTCCCGGCGAGGATTCCAAGGGCCGCAAACGTCAGCCACTGCAGCGGATGCGGTGTGAACGGGAGGCTGACCACCGACCAGCCGATGCAGAGCGCGCCAACGGCAATGACGCTCGCAACATAGAGCGTGAGCGAGCGCGAGGGCGGGGCACCCTTACGGGACGGCGGCGCCGCCGATGCGGGGGTGTGCACCGGCGGGCTGGCAGGCGCCGGCTCGGGACGCGCGGCCACGTTCGATTGCGGGGTTGCGGACACAGCTGGAAGCACTGATGCTGTGGCAAGGTTCACGCCGAATGACGCCGTAGCGCGCACGGCGCCGTAAGCGACTTCACGTCAATTAGTTGCGGCGAATAACCAAATGCGGGCAGGGACTCGGAAGTGACGGTCGTGCGTCACAACAGCACACCGGCGAACCGGCGTCGTGATCGAAACTGTCGGTCGCTGACGGAATTGGCCTACAACCAACAACCAGCAACCAGCAGCCAGCAGCCAGCAGCCAGCAGCCAGCAGCCAGCAACTAGCAACCAGCACCAACATCTAGAGAAAAAACGTATACGCGGGGTTCTCGTCTTCGATCGTGTACGGGTAACCGAGGGTCTCGAGGAAGGCGCGGAAGGCTTTCAGGTCGCGCTCCTCGACCTCGAAGCCGGCGAGGACGCGTCCGAAGTCGGCGCCGTGATTGCGGTAGTGAAACAGGCTGATGTTCCACCGGCCGGCGAGCTTATCGAGGAAGTTGGTCAGCGCACCGGGACGCTCGGGGAATTCGAACCGGCACAGACGCTCGTGACGCACGTCCGGCGCGCGACCGCCGACCATGTGGCGCACGTGCAGCTTGGCCATCTCGTTGTCGGTCAGGTCAGCGGTTTGATAGCCCTTCGAGTTGAGGAGGTCAGCCAGCGCGGATCCATCCTGTCGCGACTCGGTGGCCACGCCAACGAAGATATGGGCCTGCTGCCGTCCGCTCAGACGGTAGTTGAACTCCGTCACGATGCGACGGCCGAGCGCGGCGCAGAACTCGCGGAATGCACCCGCCCGTTCGGGAATGGTGACGGCGAGCAGCGTTTCGCGGGCTTCACCGACCTCGGCGCGTTCGGCGACGAAGCGCAGCCGATCGAAGTTCATGTTGGCACCGCTCAGCACGGCAACCAGCGATTGACCGCGCACGTCTTCGCGCGCGACCCACGACTTCAGGCCGGCGAGCCCGAGCGCTCCGGCGGGCTCCATAATCGTCCGCGTGTCATCGAACACGTCTTTGATCGCGCCGCAGATCTCATCGTTGGTCACGCACACGATTTCGTCGACGGTCTCGCGCGCCAGCGTGAATGTCCGTTCGCCCACTTCGCGGACGGCCACGCCGTCGGCGAAGATACCGACGTGATCGAGCGTCACGCGGCGACCTGCCTTGAACGACTGGTACATGGCGTCGGCCTCGAAGGGCTCGACGCCAATCACGCGGACGTCCGGCCGCAGCGCCTTGATGTAGCCGGCGATGCCGGCAATCAATCCGCCGCCACCAACCGGCACGAACACGGCCGACAACCGGTCCTGGCTGTGACGGAGGATTTCGGCGCCAATGGTTCCCTGTCCGGCGATGACGAGTGGATCGTCGAAGGGGTGAATGAAGGTCATGCCGGTTTCGGCCACGAGCCGATCGCACTCCGTCTTCGCGTCCGCATACGTGTCGCCCGACAGCACCACCTCCGACCCCAAACGCCGTACGGCTTCCACCTTGATGGACGGCGTTGTCTCCGGCATCACGATGACCGATCGCAGGTTGAGCTTCCTGGCGGAATAGGCCACGCCCTGCGCGTGGTTGCCGGCGCTGGCCGCGATGATGCCCCTGGCGCGCTCGGCGTCGGTGAGGTGCGCGATCTTGTTGTAGGCACCGCGCAGCTTGAAGCTGAAGACCGGCTGCAGATCTTCCCGCTTGAACAGCACGTCGTTCGCAAGCCGACGCGACAGCCCGAGCGCCGGTTCGAGCGGCGTTTCGCGGGCGACGTCGTAGACGCGGCTGGTGAGGATGTCGTTGAGCAGACCGGTCAGCGGGGCCACTGGCTCATCAATGTTACTAGACTGGCGTTCAACGCTCGGGAATCACAGTTCAGAGTTGGCCGAGTGTTCCACCATGCCGGCGTCGAAGCGTTTCTCGCCGAGCTTGGCCGACATCCAGCCCCGGTCCATGAGCGCATCGATATCCCGCGCCGACGCGCGCCGTGACGACTGCACTCTCGTGCGGGCGCGAAGAATGGCGCCCGCCCCCGCCAGTGCCGCCCACTTGCCACGGATGAACGCGCCGAGCCTGCCGATGCTCGCGAAATACACCGCCGCAGCCACGACGTAGAGCACGTGCGCCGGCAATGTCCGCCACAGCAAAGATGCCGGCGTGTTCTTGAAATACAGCCACTCGGAATTGCGATGGGCGTGAAACACCGCGAATGCCGTCGTCCGTCCCGAGGTGCCGCTGCCGTGGTGAAGCACAACCGCATCGGAAACGTACCGGCAGCGATACCCGAGCAGCTGCGCACGGTACGACAGATCGACGTCTTCGTGTGAGAAGAAGAACGATTCGTCGAAGCCGCCAAGCTCGTCGTAAACGCGCTTCGGCATCAGACACGCCGCGCCGCAGACGCCGAACACCTCACGCGACACCTGCGCCTCGGACACCGATCGCCCGTGCAAGTGCTTGAACGCGCCGCCGGCGCGGAGCATGCCGTCACCGGCGCTGTCGATACGCTGCGGATCGTGCATGTAGACGATGCGCGCGGTCGAAAGCAGGATGCCGCGCTCTTCGTCGATACCACCGACCAGCGCCCGCAGACAGCCGGGGTCCGCCCGCGTATCGTTGTTGAGCAGCGCGACGAAGCGGCCGCGCGCAATCTTCGCTCCAGCGTTGTTGCCGCCCGCGAAACCGAGATTCTCGGCGAGCGCGAGCACGCGCACCCACGGATACGCCGAGCGCACGTACTCGGCCGAGCCGTCACTCGAGCCGTTATCGACCAGGATCGTCTCGGTGGTCACACCGATCTGAGCCGCAATCGCGCCGAGACAGCCGTCAAGATGACGACGACCGTTCCAGGTCACGACGATGACGGAAACGTCCGGAGTGTCGACCGGCGCATCAGCGGCGCCAGCCATCAGCGTGGAGTCAGGGACGGCAAGAGACGAGCGCGCACGTCTTTGAGCCGCGGATGCCGCGTGTCGCGTTCAGAAAGGATGGGCTCCATCACAGGCCAGGGAATCCCGATGTCGGGATCGTCGAAGGCAATGCCGATCTCGTCCGCGGGATCGTAGAGCGTGGTGCACTTGTATTCCACCTGGGCTCGGTCACTCAGCACACAAAACCCGTGCGCGAAGCCCGGCGGCACGTAGAGCTGACGGAAATTCGCTGCCGACAGCGTCGTCGCCGTCCATCTGGCGAAGGTGGGTTGATCGGGTCGGACGTCAACGGCCACGTCCCAGATCTCGCCTTCGATCACCCGAATCAGCTTGCCCTGCGGGTTGGTGCGCTGCAGGTGCAGCCCGCGCAGCGTGTTGCGCACCGATGACGAGTGATTGTCCTGGACGAACGTCACGTCGATGCCGGCGGCGGCGAACTTGGCGCTGTGAAACGATTCCAGAAAAAAGCCGCGGGCATCACGATGCACCAGGGGCTCGACGACGAGCACGCCGGGAAGATCGGTGGCGGCGAAGCGCACCTATTCCTCCTCCAGCACACGGAGGAGATACTCGCCGTACGAGCTCGCGGCCATGGCGGATGCCAGGCGTCCGAACTGCTCGGCGGTGATGTATTGCATGCGGTAGGCAATCTCTTCGATGGATGCGATCAGCAAGCCCTGCCGCTCCTCGACGGCTTGCACGAAATTGGCCGCCTGAATCAACGCATCGTGCGTGCCGGTATCGAGCCACGCCGTACCGCGCGTCAACTGTTCGACGAACAGCTGCCCCCGTGAGAGATACGCACGGTTGACGTCGGTGATCTCGAGCTCGCCGCGCGCCGACGGGGAGAGCGACGCGGCGATATCGACCACCTGATTGTCATAAAAATACAGTCCCGTGACCGCATACGGCGACTTCGGCCGCGATGGCTTCTCTTCGATGCTCACCACACGTCCCGCGGCGTCGAATTCAACCACACCGTATCGTTCGGGATCGCGGACACGATAGCCGAATACTGTCGCGCCTTCGCTGCGCCCCGCCGCCAGGCGCAGATAGTCAGTGAAGTGTGCGCCAAAGAAGATATTGTCGCCGAGCGCGAGTGCGACGCGATCACGGCCGACGAACTCGCGGCCGATGAGAAACGCCTGGGCCAGCCCTTCCGGCTTCGGCTGCGCGGCGTACGAGATCTCCAGTCCCACCTCGCTGCCGTCACCCAGCAGCCGTCTGAAGCCGTCCTGCTCGTGCGGTGTGGTGATGACCAGCACCTGACGGATGCCGGCCAGCATCAGCGTCGATAGCGGGTAATACACCATCGGCTTGTTGTAGATCGGCAGCAACTGCTTGCTGATGCCGCGGGTGACGGGATGGAGTCGCGAGCCGGATCCGCCGGCGAGAATGATGCCTTTGAGAGTGGCCTGCGCCATATGTACGAGTGATCGCCGGGCTAACGGACCGACGCCGACAAGCCCAGGCGTTGCCGATCGTAGCCTACCCGCGACGCCTCGTACCAGTCCTTGTGATCGAGATACCAGCGGGCGGTCTCGACGAGCCCCTGACGGAAGTCGCGGGCGGGTCGCCAGCCGATCGCGCCGCGGATCTTTCCCGAATCGATGGCGTAGCGGCGATCGTGTCCCGGCCGATCGGTGACGAACTGCTGGAGCTCGCGGTAGTCGCGAGCGCCGACGGCGCCGAGGGCGGGATTGGCTGCAGCCGGACACACCTCTTCCAGCACGTCGCAAATCAGATTGACGATATCGAGGTTGGTCCGCTCGTTGTTGGCGCCGACGTTGTACGACTCTCCAGCCTGGCCATGAGCCAGCACCGCAGTAATCGCCGCCGCGTGATCTTCCACGTGCAACCAGTCGCGGATGTTCTGGCCATCCCCGTAAATCGGCAACCGTCTGCCCTCGAGCGCATTCAACATCGTCAGAGGGATCAACTTTTCCGGGTGCTGAAAGGGTCCGTAGTTGTTAGAACAGTTGGTCACCAGCGTGGGCAGCGCGTAGGTGTGGTGGTAGGCGCGCACGAGATGGTCCGCCGCCGCCTTGCTGGCCGAATAGGGCGAGTTCGGCGCGTACGGTGTGTCCTCGGCAAAGGCACCCGTCGGACCCAGGGAGCCAAAGACTTCGTCGGTCGACACATGAAGAAAGCGAAACGCGTCCGCCGACGTTCGATCGAGACCCGCCCGATAGTGACGCGCCGCATCGAGCAGGACGAAGGTCCCCGTGACATTGGTATCGATGAACGCGCTTGGCGAATCGATGGAACGGTCGACGTGCGTCTCCGCGGCGAGATTCAGTACGGCGCGAGGCCGATGGTTCGACAACGTCTGCTCCATTGCGGCGCGATCGGCGATATCAGCTTGCACGAAGATGACCCGCGGCATCCGCCTCAAGGATTCGACCGTCTTCGGATTCGCCGCATACGTCACCTTGTCGACGACGACCACTGAATCGCTGCTGGTCGCCAGGATGTGATGGACAAGGTTCGAGCCGATAAATCCGGCCCCGCCGGTGACAAGGACGGTGGACATCAGGGAGTCAATGGTAGTTCAGAGTTCACGGTTCACGGTTCGTAGTTGGCAGCAGCGACCATCTCCGCGGACCGGCCGGCCGTCTGTTCGCCACGGGCAACCGGCACGATAAACGGCAGCAGCACGAGTGAGACGAGACCGACGACGGCGTCGATGGTCAGCGTCGTTGGATACCCCCAGCGCTCGAGCGCGACACCCTGCCAGCGTGCACTGTACTGAATGACAAAATTGAGCAGGGCCATGTACGCGGTGAATTGCGTTGCCGCGACCGCTGGCGTCGTAACGTCCATGAACAGCGCCGTGCGCGTCCCATACATCAGCCCGTTGAAGACACCGTACGTGAGCACCGCGATCCAGAAGATCGTGACGAGCTCCGGAGGAACGGCCGGACGATTCGGCGCGTCGAGCGCCACGGGCATGATCCACCGGTACCGCGCCATTTCGACTGCCATATAAAGCGTCGGCACGGCCGTGCCAGCGATGTAAAGCGCCAGAGTCCGGCGCCGGCCGAATCGGTCCGACAACCATCCTCCGCCGGCACAGGCGACTGCGAAGATCACGCTCGACCACAGATTGAGATTGGCAATCGACTGATTCGACATCCCGAGTTCGACCGCGAGATTCGACTGCAGGCTGAGACTGAGTGAATATGCGCCCGCCGGCAGCAGCGCAAAGATGACCGCGAGAAACGCCGACCGGGAGCCCGTGAACGCGTGGTACGAGCCGCTGATGAACTCGCGGATTTCCGTTCCCGCCGCGGCAAGCGCTGATCCTCTGGCACGCACCCGCTGGACCCTCGGCTCCTTCAGCGGCAGCGCAACGAACACGGTCACCATGAGAATCGCGGCGGCAACGAAGAAGTAGGTCGACTGGAACGAGATGTAGGCCGTGAGATACAGCACGCCGGACCCGCCAATGGCCTGACCAATGGACGCGCCGGCGAACATGAATCCATTCGCCAGACCGCGCTCCTCGTGGGGGAGCACCTGCGTCGCCAGCGCATCGATGGCGACGTCCTGTGTCGCCGCGAAGATGTTATGCACCGTGATCACCCAGATGAACGGGCCCACCTGCGTCCGCACATCAAGCGGTAACGCCAGGAACAGTGACAGCGCCATGAGCACCTGGGTTCCAACGATCCACACCCTGCGACGGCCCAATCGATCCGACGAGAGCACGTCGACAAACGGACCGATCGCCCACTTCCATGCCCACGGGGCGTAGAGCGCCGCGACGAAGGCGCCGATCGCCGCGGGACCGACCCCTTGCCGCCGCATCTCGGTGGCGATCGCGGTGGCCGCGAAGCCGAGGGGGATGCCTTCCGTGATGTAGAGGCAGAAGAACGCGACGAGACGCCCGCGCTTGGACGCGAGCAGGTTCGGCAACGTCATTGGTGCTGCGGACGGAGAAGGTCGAGTACCGTCTTGACCGGCGCAAACGTCGAAGCCGGCACTTCTACGCACACCGTGTCCCAACCGGCCATGGCGCCGTTCCAAAGGCCCGGACGCTCGAGTGCGGTCAAGGTGCGTCCTTCGTAGGACTTCCTCGCAATGAATGCCGCGGAGGGATCGACGAATCGCGACAGGTCGAACGGTCGTCCGCGGCTATCGCGCAGCGAGCAGACAACGTCCACCGGATTGAAGTGCGTGGCCGACTCGAAGATCCGCTTCTGCAATGGATCGGTCATGTCGACCTGCGCCGACTCGACGATCTGTATGCTGACCGAGCCGTCGGCCCCACGCACCCAGAACGGTGCGCCGCCCGGTTCACCATCGTTGCGAACGACGCCACAGACGCGCAGCGGACGCGATCTCTCGCGCTGCCGTTCGGCCTCCAGCGCCTCGAGCACGCCGATCAGCACGAACTTCCAGCGGACGACCTCGTCGCTGGCCGGAGCCGGAAGAATGTTGTCGATGTTCTTGATCACGACCACGTCGCCGTCGAGCGCCTGAAGATTCTCGATCAACGCGCCATGACCCGCCGGACGAAAGAGCAACTCCCCTGAACTGGTGCGGAACGGCGCGCCGTTCGCGTCGATGGCGAGCGTGTCGGTCGATGGCCGTTGCTCCGAGAAGGTCACATCGAGGTGACAGTCGAATTGCCGCTCGATTGGCCCGCGCAGCGCTTCGAGCAGCGCGGCAAATCTGTCGCGCGCCTCGGGAACCACGGTGAAGTGCATGCGACAAATACCGGTCGATGAGCGTGTGTAGCGCACTCCTTCGCGCAGCTGCTCTTCGAACGCGGTTCGCGGCGGGTTGCCATGGTGGAATGCAATCAACCCTTTTGGCAGCGCAGCGTATTCCATCGCGTTGAGGACGGCGTCGAGGATTGCGCGCTCACCGGCTTCGTCGTGTATCGGCCCGCTGACGCCGGCCAGCGTTCGAGCGTGCGCCGCGAACGGGAACGCCTCGAATCGCTCGAAGAACTGCGCGACCGCCGCGTCGGACGATGGCTGGTCAGCACCGCTCGAGGCAGCAATCAGTGCCTGGAACATGCGGGTGGCGGCGCCGGACGCCGGCACGAACTTGGTGACCCGGCCGGTATCGACCAGCGCGCGGCCGCGACAATGGACGCCTCCTGCTGGGCTGCTGAGAGCGCCACCACGCCGTCGCCAACCGAGCACGGTCGATCGAGAACGACCGGACGCGGTGGCTGGCGCAAGAGCGCGAGCTGGCGGCGCGCCTCGCTTTCCGTGATGCCCCGTTCGGCAAGGCGCGTGAAATCGTCCTCACGAAAGTCCACGGTTCCCTCGGCTACCATAACAGTGATATTGCGCCACTCGGCTGCAGTGACGAGACACTGACGCGACTGGCCCACGTTGACAGCGCCAGCCCTTCCGCGTAGCGTGAGCACGCCTCACTTAACGCACTGACCCATGCCCGCATATTCATCTGCATTCCGACATCTTGTCATTGCCGCCGCAGCCGTGCTGGCCGCCAGTACGTGGCTCACGGCGCAGTCACCGACTCCGTCCGGCGCATTGACGGCGGCGACCGAACGACCGGTACTCGGCGGCCACCTCGAGCACCTCCTCGTCTCCGGGCAGGTCCATCTGCTCGCCGGAACCGGAGCGAACGTCGTTGTACAAGCCGGCGACGAGGGTGCCATTTTCGTCGACACGAGTACCGAGGCTGCGGGTCGCGACCTGCTGGCCAAGGTCGCGGAGCTGACCACCCGTCCGATCCGATACGTGATCAACACCTCCGGCGATCTCGATCACGTCGGTGGCAACGACGTGATTGCGTCTGCGGGACGCAATTTCGCCACGCCTGCGCCGAACTCGGCGGGAATCGGCGCGCGCGGCGGCGGGGGTGCCGTGAATCCGAACAACAACACCCAGCGGACCGCCGGCGCCCAGGTCTACGCGCACGAAGCTGTGCTCAATCGACTGAGCGGCGCGCTCACGTCGGGCCGCGGTGCCGCGCCGTTCGCACTGTGGCCGTCCGACACGTTCTTCACGATGAAGAAGACGCTCTATTTCAATGGTGAGCCGCTCGAGCTCCTGCACGTGCCGGCTGCGCACAGCGACGGCGACGTCATGGTCTGGTTCCGCAAGTCGGACGTCATTGCCGCCGGTGACGTCTATACGCCGGATCGCTTTCCAATGATCGACCTCGAGCACGGCGGGACCGTGCAGGGACTGCTCGATGGGCTGAACCGGATCATCGACATCACCGTGCCGCGCTTCAACCAGCAGGGCGGCACGCTGGTCGTCGGCGGCCACGGCCGTATCGCCAACGAATCGGACGTGGTCGAGTACCGCGACATGGCGACGATCATTCGCGATCGGATTCAGCTCATGCTGTCGAACAACATGACGCTCCAGCAGGTGCTCGCCAGCAACGTCGTCCTCGACTACGACGGCATCTACGGCGCCAGGACCGGACCGTGGACGACGGAGATGTTCATTACGGCGGTGTATCGTGATCTTGCAAAGGCGAAAACGGCTCCCAGCGGACGAGGTCAGTAATATGGCAGGCAATCATCCACTCATGGCGTCAACTCGCGTGTCGGTCGTGGTGCTGATCGCGGCGCTCGGGCTGGCCACACCCGCATTTGCGCAGGTCGATCTGGCTGGCGAATGGGGTGCGCTCAACGGTGTCAGCGAGGATCAGCCGCACCGTGTGCCCGGCCCGGAACTGGGCGATTACACCGGCTTGCCGATCAACGAGGCCGCGCGTCTCAAGGCGCGCAGCTGGGACGCCTCGATCCTGTCGCAGCCCGAGCGGCAGGCGCAGCCACACCCCGCCATGTATTCCTACCGCGGCGGCGGCGGTCCGAACCTTCGCATCGAGAAGGTGGTCGATCCCGTCACTGGCGCCCTGATCGCCTACAAGTTCAACGGTTTCTTCGGTCGCGCCGACCGCACGGTGTGGATGGACGGCCGTCCACACCCGTCAGAGTTCGCCGAGCACACGTGGGATGGGTTTTCGACCGGCGAGTGGGTCGGCAATGCACTGAAGGTGACAACGACCCACCTGAAGCAGGGTGTGATCCAGCGCAACGGCGTTCCCGCCAGCCCGTACATGCGCATGACCGAGTTCTGGACGCGTCACAACAATCACCTTGGCCTCTTCACATGGATCGACGATCCGATGTTCCTCGAGGAGCCGATGGTACGGACCACCGATTGGCTGTGGAGTCCGCAGCAGAACGTCGGCGTGCCGCAGCCGTTCGACACCGTCGACGAACTGGGCGATCGTCCGCTCGGGTGGGTGCCCAGCTATCCGATCGGCACGCTCCACGAGGAGTTCGCGCAGCGCAACGGCCTGCCGTTCGAAGCGACGATTGGCGGAAAGGAAACGCTCTATCCCGAGTTCATGAACAAGATCAAAGCCATGCAGGCGCGCGAACGGAAGTAGCGAGGAACGGGCGGAAAGTAGATACTGTTAGGAGACGGGACCGATGTCCCGTCGTGCACCCCCCGCGGCCGTTGACCCCGCCCAACCGATCCTGCCCATGGCTATGCCGATTCCGTCACCAGCAGACCCGCAGACTACCCGGCGACTGCTCGATGAGCTCGGAAATTTCCAGGACATCGCCCGGCATCTGATTCCAACCTCCGGCGAAGTGCCGCGGCTGCAGGGCTTCGACATTCTCGGCCGCATGATGCCGCTCAACGGCGCGGTCGGCGGCGATCACCTGATTTACGTCGACTTCAAGCAGCGCTTCGACCTCGACGCACGGATTGCGCGCGCGCTGGCGCGCGGACAGACCGACATCATCGACAATCTGCGCCGGTTGCAGCGCGCCGCCGGGATCGCGCTCGTCGACGTCGCCGGGCACCGCATGACGGACGCGCTCCTCGCCGCCATGTTCCACCAGGCGTTTCTGATCGGCGCCAATTACGAGCTCGATATGTTCGGGATGATCACCCAGCGCCTGTTCGAGAACCTCAACACGCGGTTCTATCAGTCGTCAGGGGCGCACAAGTTCATCTCGCTGCTCTACGGCGAGATCTCCGAAGACGCGCGTTTCCGCTTCGTCTCGGCGGCGCATGTCTTCCCGTCGGTATTCTCGCGCCGTCATGACCGGTTCATGGAGGTGGGTCCGGAGCTCTGCGTGTCCTTTCCACCGCTCGGGCTGCAGCCGTCGCTGACGGCAATCGATCGCGGGAAGCTCGATGCGGGCGCATTCGGCTTCAAGGAACGCTACGCGCTCAACGAGTGGCAGTTGATGGGAGCAGGCGACATCCTCCTGCTCCACACCGACGGCTTCGTCGAGCACATGCGCGACGATGAACCGTACTATCCGTTGCGCGCCGAGGCCACGCTGCGGGCGGTCAAGGATCGCCCGGCGAAGGACATCCTCGATGCGTTCGAGCAGGACCTCCACGCCTTCGCACCGCTGACCGACGACATCAGCCTTGTCGTCATCAAACTGAAGTAGCGGCGACTGCGTAGGGCGGGCCTTTAGGCCCGCCGTGTTACTGCGAGCTCGGCGTTGGGCGCGGCGGCAGTGCGATGTTGATCGTGTCGTTCATCGCGCCGTTCCGCTGCGCCGGTTTCACCCAGCTCACCGTTCCGGACGCGATCGACGGCGCCGTACCGGCAAGCGTGACGGTGAGCGTCTGCACGTCCTTCGCCGCCATGCGCGCGATTCGCCACGTCGCCACGTCGGCGCCCTTGTCGTCCTTGCGCACGCCCTGATAACCGGCTCCGGTGGTGTTGGCCACCGTCACACCGGCTGGCAGTACGAGGTTGACCGTCATGTCTTCGGCCGTCAGACCTTTGCCGACCAGGCCCGTATTGGTAACGGTGACGGCGTAGGTCGTCCCTCCCGCGCCCGGCGTGCCCGGCTGAACCCGTGCCTGGATACGCGCTCGGTACCCCAGCTCGGTGTTGAGGTACTTCCAGATTTCCTGCAGCACCGGCTCCGGAACCCGAAGCGGCGAGAAGTTGCCCATCCGCATCGGCGCGTTGTCGCCGAGCATCTGCTCGAGCTCGGGCATGGTCGTCGTGTGCGAGTGGACCAGACGGGTGAAATAAGTAAAGTCCGGCGCCACGGCACCAAAGGCCTGACGGATGACCGCGAGATCCGCCCCGTGGCACTGCGCGCAGCCGTTCGACGTGGCCAGCTGTTGGCCGAGCGACGTTTTCGGATCGAGCGGCACCCGCCACGGGCCCGGCTCGGCGACTCTCGGCAGGCTGTTGAAGTAGGCGACGAGATTCGCAATGTTCTCGGCGCTGACCTGCTGCTCGACGAACGCAGGCATGACGCCCCAGGGCTGACGTACTGCACGAGTGAACTGCGCGACCGTCAGGCCCCGACCCGCGAGGTCAGGACCGAACGCCCCCTCACCATTGGCGCCGTGGCATTGCCTGCACAGCGTCGTGTTGCCGCTCCAGAATGTTCGCCCCGCAGTGGCGTCCCCGGTCTGAGCTGCTGCCACCGTCGGCGCCAGTACGATCGATGTCACCACACACCATCGCCATATGCTGCCCATGCTGCCATCCTTTCGAAGGTCGCAACAGTCTACGAGCTAACTGATATCCTCAGCAAATATTGTCAGTGGCCTCACCATCGGGAGCCGTGCACAGCCAGGCCACGACTCTCCAGCGCGTCGTCTTCATCGACATCGCCCGCGTACTGGCCACGTTGATGATGCTGTTCGGCCACACGGTCGATGCGCTGCTCGGCACGGAGTATCGGGCCACCACCGCGTTCAACGTCTGGACGTTTCTTCGTGGCCTGACCCCGACCACGTTCACGCTGGTGTCCGGGTTCGCCCTGAGCCTGGTCGCCCTGCACCACTCGCGCCGCGAGACTGCCGAAGCGTCCGGCATCCGGCGGCTGCGGCGATTCGCGTTCTTCCTCATGGTCGGCTACGCCCTGCATTACCCGGCCGCCAACCTCAAGGGCCTGACGATGCTCACGGCGATGGACTGGCGGATGTTCACGGCCGTCGATGTGCTGCAGTGCATTGCCGTGACGCTCGCAGCGCTGCAACTGCTGGAGCTCAAGATCCGCGATTCATTCCGCTTCGGGATCATCTGCGCCGCGCTGGCCGCGTTCTTCGTCGTGCTCACACCGCCGGTATGGCGGTGGGCGCCGCCGCTGCCGATGGCGCTCGCCGCCTATTTCAACCCGTCGACGGGGTCGATTTTTCCGTTGTTCCCCTGGTTCGCGAACGGCGCTGTCGGAGCCGCACTCGGTGCGTGGTATCTGCTCGGCGGCAGTGGCACGCCGGGCGCGCGTGCTCGACGGACGTTGCTGCCGGTCGGAACGGTGATGCTCCTCGCCGCGCTCCTCATGCGCGTCGTCGTGTGGGAACCGTTCAACGCCGTGGACCTTGGTGCGGGACGACCGAGCCAGTTCCTGTTGCAGGTCGGGCTCGTCTGCATACTGCTGGCCCTGCTCGCATCGATTGTGGATCTGCGACCAAAGCGGATCAGGCGGCTCGAGGACTTTGCGCAGGAATCACTGACCGTCTACGTGGTCCACGTCTGCCTCGTCTACGGCTCGCCATGGAACCGCGGACTGCGCCAGATGTTCGGATCCACGCTGGCGCCGGCGACGGTAGGGCTGTTTATCCTGGCGCTGTGGTCGGCCATGATCGCTCTGGGCCTCGGCTGGAGCGCGTTCAAGCGCAACAAGCCGTCGTGGTCGGCACGGGTGAAGTGGGTGACCGTCCTCGTACTCTTCGTGTTGCTGCTCATATAGCGGGCCGTCTGCCTCAGATATCGAGGACGACGTTTCCCGCGAACCGCCCCTGTTCCACCGCCTCGTGGGCTTCGGCGATCGACGCCAACGGAAAATGCGCGGCGACGTTATGAACGAGGCGGCCATCCGACATCAGCGCGGTCAGATCGGCGAGGGCGTTGCGCCGGTCCTCTTCATTCAGGTTGTAGACGATGAAGAAGCGGTAGCGCACGTTCTTGAGAATCGAGGCCAGAAACGGCACGGTGATCTGTGGTGACGCGGTGCCGTACGGAATGATGTCGCCATCGCGCACCACCAGATCGAGATCGACGGCAAGGTTGCCGGACAAGTCCACTTCGATAATGCGGTCAACGCCGCGACCGGCGGTCAGCTCCGAGACGCGGTTCTTGAGATCCTCCGCCTTGTAGTTGACGACCTCATCGGCGCCTGCGGCTGTGGCCAGCGCCGCCTTTGCAGGGCTGCTGACGCTCGCGATCACGCGCCGCGCCCCTTTGATGCGTGCGATCTGCACCGCGTAGTGGCCAACGCTTCCGGCGCCGCCTGCCACGAGCACCGTCTTGGCCTTCACGCCGCCGTCGATGGTCACCGCGTGATACGCGGTGATCGCCGGAACGCCCAGGCATGCCCCCGCCGCGAAATCCACCGCCTCGGGCAATGTCACAGCCTGCGCAGACGGCAGGACGACATATTCGGCGGCGGTGCCGAATGCGCGCCCCCACTGGGCATTCCACAGCCACACGCGCTCGCCGATGCGCGACCGGCTGACGCCCTCACCGACCGCGTCGATGACACCGGCGCCGTCGTTGTGCGGAACGACCTGCGGATACGCCATCTTGAGCCGCTGGCCGATCCTCGTCTTGACGTCGGACGGATTGATGCCCGATACCGCGACGCGGACGCGCACGTCGCCGGGACCGGGTTCAGGCGTGGGGAGGTCGACCAGGTTGAGAACTTCCCGGGCAGGGCCATTCTGCGAATACGTAGCGGCACGCATCGGCCTATCGTACGGCACGACCCGGGCCCGATGCGAGACACGCGCATCGGACCCGAATCTCAATCCGTCGGACTGTTTAGAATCCGAACGAGTAGGCCAGGTGAAACGTCCTCGGGACCCCGAGGCTGCTCACGAGGAACACCGTCCCGCTGTCGAACACGCCGCGCGAGTGGCCGGTCGCATAGTTCTCGTCGAACAGGTTTTCGAGACGCAGCGTCACGCGGTGGCGGCGCTTCGCATCGAGAAACACGCGGCCGGAGAGGTCGACGATCGTGTAATCGCCGCTCGACACCAGCCCGAAGCCGGACACACGATCGTTCAACTCGCCCACGGCATTCACCGTCAGCGTCAGCCCGTATGGCTGACGCGCCGGGTGCAGATCGACACTACCCTGCACCTGGTTGGCCGGTATGCCGACGATCGCCGAGTACCCGCCCGCCACATCGTTGCGCTCCGATTTCGTGTAGGTGTAGCTGAGCGAGCCTGTCAGTGCCGGCGTGATCTGACCGGACCCGGACACAGAAATGCCTTTGACCCGCACCGTGTCCGGCGAATTCGCCGCCACCGTCGTCTCACCCGATCCGTCGTCTACATCGACGATCAGATTGGTCACGCGACGGTAGAAGCCGGTTGCCTCGAGCGTGAACACCGTCTGTCCGGCGAGGATGCGCTGGGCAAGCGTGCCGTTGAAATTGGTGCTCTTCTCGGGCTCGAGATCCGGGTTGCCGAAGCAGCAGGTCGGATCCTGTGCGAACAGCTCGTACGCGTCCGGATATCGAAAGGCGGTGCCAACCGTCGCGCGCGCGATGGTGCCTGGCGAGAGATCGTACTGGCCGCTGACGTTCCACACACCGGCGTTCTTCGCATGCGACGGCGCGTTGTACCGCGCACCGAATGCCAGCGACGCCTTCGGCATCAGATCGCGCGTCGTCCGTACCTGCCCGAATACCGCGTTGACGACTTCGGTGTTCTTCGCGATGAGCAGGACCTCATCGCTGCCCGAGTAACGCTGCAGGTCATAGCCCGCGAAGTACTCCACCCGCCGATCTGGAGCGAATCGCGCCATGACGTTCGCACCCGAATCTCTGAATCCCCAGAACTCGTCGTCGCTGATGACGACCGTGCGTCCCGGCTGGCCGAGCACGTTGTGGACCTCGCTCCACCCGGAATCCCAGCGGTGGTAATAGCCCTTGAAGAACAGCTCGGCCCGCTGACTCGGCGAATAATCGAGCTTGTAACTGACGATGTGCTCGGTGCGATCGTTGAAGGCCGCTGCCAGGCCGCCGCTCTGGCCGGCGGAGCTGCGCGCCGGGCGCAGGCTGTCCACCTGGACGTCATTGCCCTGATACATGGCGCTGAAGCGGGCCACGGTGCCGAAGTCATAGGCGTATTTCGCCCCGAACGACGCCACGTCATAGCCGCGTTCACGGTCGGTGGTGCTCGCTGAATATTGACCGGTGGGAAAATTGCCAAACCCGTCGGCCTTGTCCTTGGACGCGAACACCACGAACTTGCTGCCGTTGCGGCCGGTCCGGGCGAAGCCACTCACGTGCCCGCCGGCATTGGTGTCGAACCCGGCCTGCACGTGGCCGTTCGCGATCTCGGTGAACGATTTCGTGACGACGTTGATCACGCCCGCCACGGCTTGCGTGCCGTAAAACAATCCCTGGCCACCTTCGATCACCTCGATACGCTCGACCATGTGCGAGGGTATCGTGTCGAGCGGAGTCGTGCCGTTATACAGGCGGTTGCTGATCCGGACGCCGTCCACCAGCCACAGAATCTCATTGGTGCGGGAGCCCTGCAGGGCCACGGCGACATAGTCGAACGGACCGGCCTTCGGACTGAGGAACAGCCCGGGCACCAGCGACTGCAGCGCCTGGCTCACATCGTAGTAGCCGCCATTCTCGATTTGCGCGCTCGTAATCGTCTGCACTCGAACGCCCGTCTTCTCGATTTCCTGCGGCAGTTCTTCCTCGAGGCGCGGGGCCGCCACAGCAACGGTCTCCGAGAATCCCGGAATCGGCAGGACCACGGTGATCGGCGCCAGCGACGGACCAACGGTCACCGCCTGCGTCCATTTCTGAAAGCCGCTGGCTTCGACCGTGAGCACATACAGTCCCGCGGTCACATTTGGAAAGGAGAAGGCGCCATCGGCGCCGGTCCGCTGCGTGCCCGGCGCAGATGCCGACCCGCCACTCACCGACACGGACGCTGCCGCAACCGCACCGCCCTGCGGATCCGTCACGCGTCCGGAGAGCGTCTGCGCCATCGCCGCAGACGCGAGGAGACCAAATATCAATGTGAAAATTGAAACGCGAAGGTTCGTCATCGGCCGACGATCTTAGCGACGGCACTTTCTTCTCTGCCTGAAGAGTTACTGAAGTTTTCGACAGACTGGTTCCGGCCGCCGTACGCCGTCGCCACGATGGTAGACTCCGCGCCCATGCGACAACTATCAGTCACAGTTTGTCTGGCAGTGTTCATGGGTTCTGCGTGCGCGGCGGCGTCATCGCCCGAAGACACCGCGGGCGTGACCGCAGCGGTCGAGTCGTTCTACGGAGCGATGAAGACTGGAGACAGGGCCGCAGCGATGCGAAACATTGCCCCGGAGGCGATGTTCGTCGAAGGGGGACGCCTGGAAACGCGAGAGCAGTACGAGAGCAGCCACCTTCCCGCCGACATCGACTTCGAGCGCGCCGTCAGCGGCAGACGAAGTCCACTCGACATCAGGTTCAACGGCAACACGGCGTGGGTGATTGCCACGACAGAGTACGAGGGCACGTTCGAGAACGCGCCTGTGCATTTCATCAGCGCGCAGCTGATGGTGCTGACACGAACCGATGGCCCGTGGCTCATCCGCAGCGTGCACTGGTCGTCGCGGAGACTGTAGGCGCGAGCGCCGCGACTCCTATACTATGTCGCTGGCCGACGCCGCCCCACTCCCCCGGTGGCACGAGCCGGGAGGACACATGATCGTTTCGAGTCGTTTCCTGTACCTCGGCGCGGCATGCGCGCTCGCCGCCCTCATCATTGCCTGCGACAAGAACCAGGCCGCTCCGTCATCAAACCCGGCCCCTTCCCCCGCGCCTGCTCCCGCTCCTGCTCCGGCACCGTCGCCGTCTCCGTCACCATCTCCAAGCGTCTTCAGCATCTCCGGAACGGTCGCTGAAACCGCACCGACCACCGATCGATTCATCGGCAGCGTGACCGTGTCGACCGGGAGCGCATCAGCGACGACGGATGGCAATGGCCGATTCACGCTGACCGGCCTGGCCGCGGGCGCCTACACGCTGCGCGCAAGCAAGGACGGCTATTCGGAGCAGGTCATCAGCTTCACCCTGCCGGCCGATGCCACCACGACGCTGCGCTTCAACCTCGAGCCGAAGGCCGACACGGTCACGAATGAGCGCAGCGGCACGCTTGGTCAGGACAACTCCGTCTGCAGTGGCAGCTCCTATCCGTGCGCACGTATCGATTGGGCCTCACACCACGAGGGTGACGTCGAAGCGACGGTACTGTGGTCGTCGAGCGACGCCGACATCTTCCTGGAACTGCGCTGCAACGGCGAGGTCCTGGCGACCCAGACCGACTTCGCGGGCCAGCAGGCGCGAAGCGGTGAGGTGTACCTGACCAAGGAGCTGACCGGCACCTCACGCAAAGGTCAGATCTGCGAGGTGCGCGCCGTACACAAGAGCGGACCGGAACAGAAATACACTCTCGTCGTCAGTCACAAGAACTAGAGGCATCGAGGGTTCGGGCCATCCGGACCCTCGAACCCCGGAGTCCGCGGTATCCTAGCGGCGCACAGTGAGTACGTCTCCCGCGTCGGTGTCGGTCGTCGTGCCTGTTTTCAACAGCCACGCCACGCTCACCGAGCTCGTGCACCGGCTGCTTGCCGTGCTCCAAAGCCGCGGTGCACCCTTCGAGATCATCCTCGTCAACGACGGCAGCCGCGACGCCAGTTGGGACGCGATCGCCGGCATTGCCGCGACCGTCCCGGAGGTCGTCGGCATCGACCTGCTCCGCAATTACGGGCAGCACAACGCGCTGCTCTGCGGCATTCGCGCCGCACGATACGCGGTCATCGTCACCCTGGATGATGACCTGCAACAGCCCCCGGAAGAGATCCCGCCGTTGCTGGACAAGCTGGCCGAGGGATGGGACGTCGTCTACGGCCAGGCCAGGACGCGGCGGCACGGCCTGATGCGGCACACGATGTCGCGGCTCACGAAAGCGGCGCTGCGCAGCGCCCTCGGACACGAGGCGGCGCCGCTGGTCAGCACGTTTCGCGCCTTTCGGTCGCATCTGCGCGCGGCATTCGAGCACTACAACGATCCGATGGTGTCGATCGACGTGTTGCTCGGCTGGGGCACGACACGATTCACCGGCGTGCTCGTCGATCATCAACCACGACGCAGCGGACAGTCGAACTACAACTTCAGCGGTCTGGTCCGGCACACGCTCAACATGGTCACCGGATTCAGCGTGCTGCCGCTGCAGGTCGCGACGTTGATCGGCTTCATGGCGATGCTGTTCGGCGTCCTCGTCATGGCGTTCGTCGTGATCCGGTATCTGATTGCCGGAACAACGGCGCCCGGCTTTCCCTTCCTCGCCTGTCTGATCGTCATCTTCGCGGGAGCGCAGCTGTTTGCCCTGGGGATTCTCGGAGAGTACCTGGGCCGCATGCACCTGCGCAGTCTCGAACGGCCGGCGTACGCGATTCGTCGGCGCATAGGGGACGGCGCGTGATGACCGCACCGCCATGCGAGCTGCTCGCCTGGGACAGCAAATTCTTCGGCATCCGTATCGGCAGGGTCCTCACCGAGACACTCGACGATGCCTCATGCCAATCTGCGCTGCGCTGGTGTCGCGAGCACACAGTCAAATGCCTGTACTTTCTCGCCGAGCAGGACCAGGCCACGATTACGACCGCGGAACAGAACGGATTTCACCTGGTTGACATTCGCGTCGATCTCGACCGGGACCTCGCCAACTCGACGTCCGCCGCGGAGTCACTGCAGGGCGACGGCGAAACGTCAGATCAACGGATCAGGACGGCGGCCGCGAGCGACCTGCCTCGTTTGCGCGAGCTGGCAGCAGCCGGTCACCGCAATACGAGGTTCTACCAGGACGAGCATTTTCCGCGGGAGTTGTGTGACGAGCTCTATCGAACGTGGATCGCACAGAGCCTCGGCCCGATGGCCAGCGCGGTGTTCGTCGCGACCGACGAAGAGGGAATCAGCGGCTACGTGACCGTCGTCATCGAAGGGGATTCGTCCCGGATTGGATTGATCGCAGTCGATCCGGCCGCACGCGGACGGGGCCACGGCAGCCGACTCGTTCAGGCTGCCATCGACCATGCGTCGAAATATGGAGCCAGCCAGATGCGTGTGGCCACGCAGTCGGTCAACATCGACGCGTTGCGCCTGTACGAGCGTCGCGGCTTTCGGGTCGGACGTGTCGGCCTGTGGTATCACCGCTGGTTCGACCTCTGAACGATCGCTACAATCGCGGCCGGCACGTGACGAGCAGATAGGTGTGCAGCACCTCGAACTGCTCGACCCGCTCGACGTCGAGCACGCCGGCAATCAGTTCCAGCAGTCTGGGTCTGGTTCGCGGATGGCTGCCCCGATCGATCGACCACAATGCCCGGCTGGCGAGTCGTGGAGTGTCGAGCGGATCCTCGATGATGATGCGGCCCCTGGTCACCCGGGCCAGTTCGCCGAGCAACCCTGCCAGGGACGCGTCGGGTACATGGTGTGTGACATTCATGCACATGGCCGCTTCGACCGACTTGTCGCCCAGGCCGATCGCGGCGCCGTCCGAGAGCAGCGCCTGCCGGTGCTGGGGAAATTTCGCGCGGAATCTGCGCAGCTTCGCCGGGTCGCGATCGAGCCAGATGTGGCGTGCCCGTGGTGGTAATGCCGCCGCGTAAATGCCGGTGCCGGCGCCGACGTCGAGGATGTGACCCGCACACTGCGCAACGTGCGGTCTGAGCCGAGCGCAAATCGTATCCGCTCCAACGGCGCGCTGTAAGACGTCGTAGAGAAATTCGGTCAGCGGCTCGATGATACACTCACTGACCGACGCGTCTCGGGCTCGATGCCTTCCTTGCGTTCCCGTTCCATCCCTCACACTCCGCTGCGGCTCGCGTTCATTCTCGTTCTCGCCGTCTTTCTTTTCGCGTTGACGATCGCCTATCGATTTGCGGCGATGGGCGGTCATTTCGCCGGCTTCGAAGACGATGAGTTCGTGCACCTGTCGCAGGCGCAGCAGGTGCTGCTCGGCGAACGGCCGCCACGGGACTTCGTCGAGCTGGGGATGCCGATGACGGTCGGCCTCTCCGCAGCGGCACAGGTCATCGGGGGCCGCACGCTGCTGTCGGAAGCCTGGCTGACCATGGGGATGCTCGGGCTCTGTGCGGCCCTCCTGTTCCTGCTCGGCGTGCGAGCGTCGGGATCGATCTTTATTGCCTTCGTCATTGCGCTGCTGCAGATCGCAATGGCGCCACGCTTCTACAACTACCCGAAGCTGCTGGCGTACGCGATTGCCATCCCGGCGCTGTGGGCCTATGTGGCGCGGCCGGCGCGGGCCACGACGATGCTGATGGGCGTGGCGGGCGCGGCGGCGTTCCTGCTGCGCCACGATCACGGCGTCTACGTCGCGCTGGCAGCCGTCTTTGCCGTCATCGCCGTCCGCTGGCCCAGCCTCCGTTCGTCAGCTCGCGACGCTGGCGTGGCGCTCGTGGCATCGCTGGTGTGCGCGGCACCCTATCTCCTGATCACTCAGATCGACGGTGGCGTTGCAACGCACATCAGGGAGTTCGTGTCCTTCGCGACACGCGCCTCGGCACAGACCGATCTCAAGGCCGTCACGTTCGACATCGACCTGTCGCAGCCGTTGTGGGCGAGGGCAACACAGGCCGAGCCTCTGCGACGGATCCACGTGCAGTGGCGTGAACCGATTTCCGATGCAGAGAGAGCCGACGCTGAGCGGCAACTCGGTCTCGTCGAGCGTGACGCCTTCTCCGACAGGGTGTGGATTTACCGCGTCACGAACACAAGTACGGCTGCGCTGCAAGCCATCGTCTCCGATCCGCGCGTCGTCGACACCGACGGGATCGATCGCCGCAGGTTCACGCTCACCGAGGCGGAACGGCCGCGCCCGAACGGCCTCTCTGAACGCATCCGCAATCTGCGCGTCCTGCCCGGCATACTGCGCGAATCGAATGCTGCGTCGTTTCTCTACTACCTGTTCAGCGCGATCCCGCTCGTCGCGCTCCTGCTGGCGCGACGCGGTTGGCGGAGCGGAGCGGCGCACGAGCCCGCAGGGACTGCGATCGCCGTGATTGCGCTGGTCACCGTCGTCGTGAACTGGGCGTTATTGCGCGGCAATCTACCGTCCAGGCTTGCCGACGTCACCGAACTGGTCGGAGTACTCGGGGCGTGGGTATGCGCCGTCCTGATCACGAACGCATCGCGCCGCATCAAGCCGCTGGTGGTGGCTTCTCTTCTTCTTGTGCTCGCGCTGGCAGCGGCAAGCGTTCAAGCGCTTGAAGGTGTCTCGTCGCAGGTCGCGCAAAGCGGCATCCTCGAGGGTCCGGACAATGCGATCGGGCGAATGCGTGAGTTGAGGACGCTGATGTCGGCCACGCCGCCAATCGATGCGTGGGGATCGGAGGTCAACGGCATCGAACGGGTCGCGCACTATGTTCGATCGTGCACCGGGCCTGCCGATCGCGTGCTCGCCGTGGCGTATGCGCCATGGCTGTATTTCATGACCGGTCGCGGTTTCGCCGGCGGCCACGTGTGGCTCCAGGCGCGCTATTTCTCGACAACCGGGGATCAGGCGCTGATTGTCGAGCGGCTCAGGGACGAGCGGCCGCCAATCGTACTGACCGTCCCGCCCGCACGCTACTCTGAGTACCAGGCGTCCTTTCCACAACTCGACGGCTTCCTTGCCCGGGAGTACGACCTGGTTGGCAACGTCGACTTCGGCGAAGGGGTGGAATTCAGAGTGCTGACGGCGAGGGGACGTGTCGCGGTTGGCGAGTACCCTCCACTTCGGCTTCCCTGCTTCGCGGTCCGGTAGTCTCGCCTGCGGTCGCAACAGCGGCACACACCGGAATGCGGAAGGTGCGACGCGCCGGCCTGATCGACCGGCGCGCCGCAGGTCGATCAACGAACCGGTTGTGCAGGTTCGCTGATCGACTCGACCACGGCGGCCACCTCGGCTCTGGGAATGGCATGGTGGACAGCAATGTCCGCCTGCGCCACGACACCGAGTACCGAGCCGCGGTCATTCGTGACCGGAATGCGCCTGACCTCGAATCGCTTCATCGCCTCCAGCACGTCGGTCGTGTCGTCGTTCTCACGAACGGTGGCGATGTGATCGCGCGTCATGTGCGCTCCGACGGTACATCCGTCGCGATGATCATCGGCGACGTGACGGACGACGATGTCGCGATCAGTGATGACGCCCACCAGTGTCTTGCTCACCGGGTCGGTCACCACCGGCACGATGCCGATGTCGCAGTCGCGCATGATTTCCGCCGCTCGACTGAGCGGCTGATCCGGCATCACCACCTCGGGATCCGGAGTCATGATGTCGCGTGCCCTCATAGAAGCTCCCCCCACTGTGTGTGGCTACGACTTCGCCTTGATCGTCAGGTTGTCGTCAACGCGCGTCACGCCGGACACTTCGCCGGCGAGCCGCAGCGCCTTGGCCTTTTCAGCCGCGGAGTCGACCGTTCCTGTCAGGGTCACGACGTGATCCTTGGTGTCGACGTCAATCTTCAATCCAGATACATCGGAATCGGCGAGCAGTTTCGCCTTTACCTCACTCGTGGTCGCGGCATCATCAAAAGCGCCGGTGGCGGTCGACGCTGCAGACTCCTCCGGTACGACGTCCAGACGGTCGACCACGTTGGCCACACCGTCGGTATTACGCGCCAGCTGAATCGCCTTGTCCTCTTCAGCCGTCGAACGGACCTCGCCGGTGAGTGTCACGACCCGGTCCTTGGTGTCGACGTCGATGTTCCGCGCTTTGACGAGGTCATCAGAGACAAGCTGGCTCTTCACCGACGTGGTGATGCCGGAGTCGGATTTCGCACAGCCAACGGCACAGGCGGCAATGCCGGCCGCGATCAGTAGTCGTGAAGTCATCTGCATCTCTCCTTGCCCGGAGGGGATGCAAGGCCTTGAACGTCAACTGTGCGCGCACAGGACGTGGCTGAGACGGGTGTCGACGCGCTTGCCTGTGCTGGAGCCCATGTTCTTAGGAACGAACAACTTAGTGCGGCCCGGATGGCGTGGCCGGGGCGAGGTCCCCCCGCGCCATCACAATAGCTGTGCTGAGGGCCACTGTATCGTCAGGTCCGGGAGACTGCGTAATGTGAGCACCTTCGACTGTCGCCCCCCGCGATGAATCTCCCGGCCGCCGCGGAATAGCCCGCACTACAGCGATCGACAGATGCCCACATCGTAAGGAAATCCGCATCTCGAGCTCGGCAAGCCGCATGCGTTACCACCGGTCGTGCCGTCCGCTCTGCTCGCGCTCCCTCTGTTCCGCCTGCGCAACAACTATCAGAGCGATGTCGCCAGCCGCCTTATCGCCAACGGAGTCGACCGCCATGTGACGGAAGCGGACCTCGCCCGCCTGCCCGCACTGGTACAGCATTACCTTCGCACGGTCGGGGTGGTCGGTCAGCCGCGCGTGCGTAACTTCAAGGCGCATATTCACGGCCGCATTCGCGATGGACAGGGCGGCCGCTGGATGCCGTTCACGGCCGAGCAACACAACTTCTTCAACCCGTCGTCGCGATTTTTCTATCTCAACGCGTCGATGTTCTTCGTACCGGTGCAGGGATACCACCGCTTCGTCGACGCCAGCGCGACGATGGAGATCAGGCTCGCCGGGATGCTTCCGATTGTGAACGCACTCGGTCCCGAACTGACGCAGAGCGAAACGGTCACGATGTTCAACGACATGTGCCTGATGGCGCCGGCGACGTTGATCGACGCTCCTGTCCGGTGGAGCGCGATCGACCATACGACCGTGGCCGCCGAGTTCGTGAACGCTGGCTACACGGTTCACGCCCGCCTCTGCTTCGATACGACAGGCCAGCTCACCAACTTCATCTCCGACGACCGGTATCAAATGACGAAGGAAACAGGTATGCGGCGCCTGCCGTGGTCGACGCCGATTACCGACTATCGCCGCTTTGGAACCATTCGATTGGCGTCGCGAGGGGAAGGGCGCTGGCATGAACCGGGTGGCGCATACGCCTACATCCAGCTGACGATTGACGACGTGGAGTACAACGTCGCGCCACGCTGACGGCCCACGTGCGGCCGGCGGTGTATAGTGCGCAAAATGCCGGCGGCACAACGCGATATCGCCTTCATCTGCAGCACGTGCGGTACGCAGTATTCAGCCTCTGCAAACCCGCCGCGCGAGTGCCTCGTGTGCAGCGATGAACGCCAGTGGGTGCCGGCCTCTGGACAGAACTGGACGACGCTGGCCGATCTGCAACGCACGCATCGCAACGCGTTTCAACGCCTCGAACCGGAACTGTTCGGGATCGGCACCACGCCGGAATTCGCCATCGGTCAGCGCGCGCTGCTCGTGCGGACTTCGGACGGTAACCTGTTGTGGGACTGTATCAGCCTGCTCGACGATGCGACGATCGACATCGTCAATGCGCTCGGCGGCATTCGCACCATCGCCATCTCACATCCCCACTACTACTCCACCATGGTGGAATGGAGCCGGGCGTTCAATGCACCGATCGTTCTTCACCGGGCCGATGCACAGTGGGTGATGCGCCCTGATCCGGCGATAACGTTCTGGGACGGTAACAGCCGTGCCTTGTGGTCCGGACTGAGGCTGATCCGGCTGGGTGGGCACTTCGCAGGCGGCACTATCGCACAATGGAGCGCGGGGGCAGAAGGCCGTGGCGCCCTGCTGACCGGCGACATCCTGCAGGTCGTACCGGACACGCGGTATGTGAGCTTCATGCGCAGCTATCCGAACCTCATCCCGCTGCCCGCGTCGGAAGTCGAGCGCATCGCGGCGGCGGTGAAACCACTGCAGTTTGACCGTATTTACGGCGCCTGGTGGAACCGCCACGTCGAACGCAATGCCGCACAGGCGGTGCATGATTCCGCGCGCCGGTACATCGAATGGCTGACTGGCAACCGGCCTCTGTCGTGAACCGCTGAAGCAGGTTGACGCGATCCAGCGTCTAATATCAGGAGGAGGTCGGTCATGGAGCGAGACGTCGTGTGTGGAATGCAGGTGGATCCGGCAAAGGCGGCAGGGTCCAGTGTCTATAACGGCAAGACCTATTACTTCTGCGCCAAGAGCTGCAAGGCGAAGTTCGATGCCAATCCTTCGCAGTACGTGAAGTCGTAATCGCGAGCCAGTTCGCGGCCGGCGGTTGTCCACCGACCGCCCTCCCCCAATCCAATGCCGGACCCTCAGCACGCCTCGGCACCCGCGGAAGTCGTCGATCCTGTTTGCGGGATGACGATTTCGCCCGACGACGCCGTCGGGCACGTCGAGCATCGCGGCCAGACGTATTACTTCTGCGCGGAAAGCTGTCTCGAGGCCTTCAGCGCCAATCCGGAACAGTACCTCGGCGGCGATGGAGTTCGGGCCGGCCGACCGGCCGGCCGAACCGACGTCGAATATACGTGTCCGATGCACCCGGAGGTGCGGCAGTGGGGGCCGGGATCCTGTCCGATCTGCGGGATGGCGCTCGAGCCGCTCGCGGTCACACTGGAGGAAGACACTTCTGAACTCGACGACATGGCGCGGCGCTTATGGGTCAGTGCCGCGCTGAGCCTGCCTGCGCTGCTCATCTCCATGAGCGATTTCATCCCCGGCCGACCGCTTCAATCGCTCATCGCGCCCACCGCCACCAACTGGGTACTGGCCGCACTAACGACGCCCGTCGTGTTATGGGGTGGATGGCCGTTCTTCGTCCGCGGCTGGCAGTCGATCGTCAATCGCAGCCTGAACATGTTCACGCTGATCGCGCTGGGCGTTGCCGTCGCCTACCTGTACAGCGTTGTCGCAACAGTCTGGCCGTCGCTCTTTCCGAGCTCCTTCCGAATGGAGAACGGACAGGTTGGCGTCTATTTCGAAGCCGCCGCCGTCATCGTCACGTTAGTACTGCTCGGCCAGGTCCTCGAATTGCGGGCACGGAGCCAGACCGGCGCCGCGATACGCGCGCTCCTCGGGCTGAGCCCGAAGACGGCGCGGCGCGTCCGCGGCACCAGCGAGGAAGATGTGCCGCTCGACGATGTGAGAGTCGGCGATCTGCTGAGGGTCAGGCCAGGGGAGAAGGTTCCCGTGGACGGCACCGTTGTGGAGGGCGCCGGTTCGGTTGATGAATCAATGGTCACGGGCGAGCCGATACCGATCGCAAAGGGGCCGGGCGACGCGGTGATCGGCGCCACCATCAACGGCACCGGTTCGATGGTTATCAGGGCGGAGCGCGTGGGCAGCGATACGCTGCTGGCGCAGATCGTCCAGATGGTCGCGCTCGCCCAGCGTAGTCGCGCGCCTGTTCAGAAGCTCGCCGACGTCGTGGCCGGCTACTTCGTGCCGACGGTCGTCATCATCGCGGTGATGACCGCCGTCGCGTGGGCGACGATCGGCCCCGAGCCGCGGATGGCGCACGCCATCATCAATGCCGTCGCAGTGTTGATCATCGCGTGTCCGTGCGCCCTCGGACTGGCGACGCCGATGTCGATCATGGTCGCATCCGGCAGGGGTGCGGCCAGCGGGGTGCTGTTCAAGAACGCAGAGGCGATCGAGGTCCTTCGCCAAGTGGATACGCTGGTGGTGGACAAAACAGGAACGCTGACCGTCGGCAAACCACGGCTCGTGACAATCATTCCGCTCGGGGGAATTGACCAGACAACGTTGCTGCACCTCGCGGCCTCGCTCGAGCGTGGCAGCGAACATCCGCTCGCCGCGGCCATCGTCGCCGGTGCGGTCGAACGCAACGTTCCGATCACACAGGTCGAATCGTTCGAGTCGATCACTGGAAAGGGCGTGCATGGTCGCGTGGATGGCCGAACGGTGGCGCTCGGAAACCTGCAATTGCTCCATCAGCTGACGGTTGCAACTGGCGCTGACGCTGCCGTTGCTGACGGGCTGCGCCGCGAAGGCCAGACGGTCGTGTTCGTTGCAGTCAACGGACGCCTGGCAGGAGTGCTGGGCGTCGCCGATCCCATCAAAGACACGACGCCTGAAGCGATCGCCGCGCTGCACGCCGCCGGCCTGCGCATCGTCATGCTGACGGGCGACAGCCGTACGACCGCGGAAGTGGTGGCGAGACGACTCGGCGTCGACGAGGTCATCGCCGAAGTGCTGCCCGATCAGAAGGCGGCGACGATCAAAAAACTCCAGGACGATGGCCGGATCGTGGCGATGGCCGGAGACGGCATCAACGATGCGCCCGCTCTCGCGCAGGCGCATGTCGGCATTGCGATGGGAGACGGCACCGACATCGCCGTAGAGAGCGCCGGCGTCACGCTGGTGAGGGGCGACCTGCGAGGAATCGTCCGTGCGCGTTCACTCAGTCGCGCGACGATGAGCAACATCCGCCAGAACCTGTTCTTTGCCTTCGTCTACAACGCGCTCGGCGTGCCAGTCGCCGCGGGCATTCTCTATCCGTGGTTCGGACTGCTGCTCAGCCCGATGATTGCCGCCGCGGCTATGAGTTTCAGCTCGGTGTCCGTCATCGCCAACGCCCTGCGGCTGCGGCGTGTCTCGCTGTGACCGCACCGTGGTAACGCGGCTGGCATTGACGTTCCTGACGGCACTACTCTGTACGGCCCAATCTGCGTGGGCGCAGCAGAGCGACGAGCATGCCGAACATCTGGCTGCCGCTCAGAGTCATGCCGGGCATGACATGACCGGTGTGTCGCGGAATGGTTCGGGAACGTCATGGCTGCCCGACAACTCGCCAATGTTTGCCCGACATGCAACCTACGGCATGTGGTCGCTGATGTTTCACGAGAACGTCTTCGTGCAGTATCTCGACGATGCGGGCAGGCGAGGGCGGGATCAATTCGGGAGCATCAACTGGGTCATGGGCATGGCCCAGCGAAACCTCGGCCGCGGACAGCTCGGCGTGCATGGAATGTTCAGTGCAGAGCCGTGGTCGATTCGCGGCTGCGGCTATCCCGATCTGCTGGCCACCGGCGAACGATGTGCCGGTGAACAAATCCGCGATCAGCAGCATCCACATGACCTGTTGATGGAGCTGGCGCTCGAATACAACGCGCCGCTGGCCGGCAACGCCCGGTGGCAGCTGTATGGTGCGCCCGCCGGAGAACCGGCGCTCGGTCCGGTGGCATATCCGCATCGCGTCTCCGCAATGGCCAATCCACTCGCACCGATCAGCCATCACTGGATGGATTCCACTCACATTACGTTCGGCGTCGTCACTGCGGCTGTGTACGGGCAGCGTTGGAAGGCCGAGGTCTCGGCGTTCAACGGCCGTGAACCGGATGAAAACCGGACCGACGTCGACATCGGCGCACTCGATTCCATCTCCGGCCGCGCGTCATGGCTGCCAACAGCGAATCTCGCGCTGCAGATCTCCGCCGGTCGACTGAACGATGCCGAGCGTGGAGACACTGACGTGGCGATTGACGTCACTCGTGTGACAGCGTCTGTCTCCTACCACCTGCGGCCGGCGCCGGGACGCCTGTGGGCAACGACTGTGGGCTGGGGCCGGAACGGCGAAGCACAGCACGCCAGCGATGCGCTGCTGATCGAGAGCAGTCTCTCGCTGGCCAACCGCAACCTGGTGTATGGTCGATTCGAAATCGCCGAGAAGCGCGCGCACGACCTCGATGTGACCGAGCCGCCGGAGAGCTTCGTCGTCTCCAAGCTCCAGGGCGGATATACGCGGTATTTGCCGCCGGTGAAAGGCTTCCAGGCGGGCATCGGTGCCGGCGCATCCCTGGCGATCGTGCCCGAGAGCCTCAAATCTGCGTACGGCAGTCGCACAAACGCCGGAGGTGCCGTGTATTTCACATTCCGTCCGGCGGCGATCGGGGATAATTAGGCGAGAGGCGAAGGGCGAGAGGCGAAAGGGTCATATATGAAGAAATGGATCATCGGATTGATGGCGCTCGTGCTCAGCGTGGTTGCCCCGGCTGCGGCGCGTGCGCACGAAGGCCACGCCCACAAGGTGATGGGCACGGTTTCGAGCATCAGCGGCAAGAACCTGATGGTGAAAGGCACCGACGGCAAGACCGTCATGGTGATGCTCGACGCGAAGACCAAGATCACTCAGGGAACCCGCACCGTCGACGTCTCGGTGGTGAAGGTTGGTGATCGTGTCGTCGCTGAAGGGCCCGAGCAGAAAGAGATGATCATGGCCGCGACGCTGAAGATCGGCGACGCCGCCCCGGCGGTCACGAAGAAGTAGCGCCTCAGTACTCGATCGCGGGCGCGACGTCGTCGGACAGAACGAACTCGTGCCCGTGATGCTGCACGACCATCACCGGGCAGGGCGCCTGGCGAATCACCTGCTCGGTCACGCTGCCGTGCAACAGGTGTTCAACACGGCCAAGTCCGTGCTTCCCCATGATGATCAGCTCGATGCCGGTTTCGCGCGCGCAGTCGGCAATCGCGCCGTGCGGCCCCGCGTTACCAGCGGGACGCAGCAGGTACTCGGCGCGCGTGTCCTGCTCTTCCTCCGGAGACAGCAGCCGTCGCAGATCGGCGCGCGCCACGGTTCTCGCCACTGATTCGGGACTTGCGTCAGGCGCCGGCGACGCTTCCGGTGCCAGCTGTTCGACGACCCGTTCAGCCTCGATCGCCGCATCGAAGTCTTCCGCCCTGAGCACGTGCAGCAGGAACAGCCGCGCACGGAACTGACGCGAGAACTCCACACCGTATCTGATCGCCGCCTTTGAAGGCTCACCGAGGTTGGTCGGCACCAGAATCTTGGTCAGTGCAATCATTGCACCGGCAACTATCGCACGAGCAGCGTCAGCCGTGGAAACGAGAACTTCGCAGCGACCGTGTCGACGATATTGATCTGACAGGTGTAGAGGCCGGGGGCGAGGCTGTCTGGCGGCAGTTCGAACTGGAAGACGGCAGCTCGACGGTCGGGGGCGTCCACCGAAGCGCGTTCGACGACCGGCGTCTCGAACACCTTCAATTTTCCGCGGTAGAACGCCAGGCTGGTGCGAACGAGCGGCGTGGCGCCGTCAGGCACAGCCGGCTCGTAGACTTCGTAATAGAAATACAGCTTCTGTGATTTGCCGACCACGCGCGTCAGGTTCGGCAGCATCTGCACGTTGTCGCGAACGAGCGGATTGTCGGTGCGTCCCTTCGTCCACGGCTGCAGCTGCGTGCTGAGGACAACGGAGCTGACCTTCAGAGGCGCCTGCCGCAACTCGGGTACGACCACGGGCGCCTCGAACGAACCGATGGTTCCGCCCGCGTTCTCACGCACCACGACTTTCACCGAGAACCGACCCGGCGGCAGCGTCACACCCGATTGATAAAGGACCTGCTTACCCGCCAGCGACGCCGCACCGCCGCCCGGGATTTTCAGCGTCTCGCGCATCCGGCCGATCGGCCGACCCTGTTCGTCGCGAACCTGACCGAGCACATCGACCACGGCTTCGCCCCCGGCGCCCACCGGAACGGCGCTACCGGGAACGGCCACCGCGATGGGGATGTAATAACGGTCGGCCGCGAGTCGGAAGTACCCGCTCGCAACGAGCACCGGAACGTCCGTCGACGACACCGCCGATTCCAGTTCGGTCACCAGCGCCATCTCGCGATCGCCGCGGCCGGAGTGCGCGAAGTCGCGTTCGGCGTAGTAGCCGTTCCGCGCCTCGACACGATAGTCCCCGCGCTTCAGCCGGACCTGAATCCGCCTGAATCGTCCATCCTGAGCCGGATTGGTACTGCTGTAGCCAAGCAGGTAATAACCGGAGATGTCGCGGCGCACTTCGTTGAAGACGTTGCTGAAGTCGTTCGAATCGGTAAAGGCGCGCCCTCCGGTGTCGGCGGCGAGCGACACCAGCGTGTCCTGTGACGACGCCATCCGGTCGAACTGCTGCGAGACGTTGCGGCCCGAGAAGAGTCCCTGCCCGCCGCGGCTCGCCTGCCGCGCGTCGCCGCCCGGGACGACGGCCTCGAGACCGCGCGTATCGACGGCATAAATCGACAGGTTGGCGCGGACCGCCGCGTTCGTCGCGGCGCGAAGCTCCACCTGATTGTCCTGGCCGCTGCGCTGCAAGCCGGCCGAGAAGTACACAACGGCTTTCTTCTGCTGAATCGGCGCCAGGGCGTCGGCGACGGCCTTGAGCGCTCTCAGCCGCGCGTCGTTGTTGAAGGTGTCGAATTCCGAGGCTTCGGCTGCCTCAGCGTCGGCCGCGGCGAGGGCTTCGTCTGTCTGGGCGGTGCTCGCCGCCGCCTCGGCGACAGCGGTGCCGTCGGTCGCCGCGATCCTGCTCAGCGCGGCCATGACCGCAGCGCGATCTCCGGTGAAGTCACTGACCACGTCGAGCGTCGACCCGACGGTGGCGACGGCGATCAGATCTTCCACACCCATCTGACTGCTGACGTACTTCGCGGCGCTGTCGATCGCGCGTTGCACATCCTCGGGCTCCATCGAGCTGACGTCGAAGAGCAGCATCCACAGTCGGCGTCCGGCGAGCGATTCCGGGCTGAAATCGACCGGCGGCGTCGGGGTAGTGGTGGCCGGCGTCGCCGGCGCGGCGCTGGCAGCGACCTGCGCTTCGACTCCGGCAAGCAGATTCGTCGACGCTGCCGTTACACTTTGCGCATTGATCTCCTGAAACGAGAAGGTCTCGACCTGCTGCGGCCTGCCATCCTCGCGTACCTCGAAGTCGGCAGCGGTCAGGCCACGGACGATGTTTCCGGCGCGATCGCGCACCACGACGTCGATCGACACGAGCTCGCGGTTGGCGCGAAACGTCGGCTGCTGGGCGGCGACACCTGCAACGCTTCCGGCAAGCGCAACGATGGCGGCGAGGACCGCACGATTCAATACCGGAACCTCAGCACCACCTGCATGGTGCGCATCTGTCGCACAGACGTGATCTGTCCGAAAGAGGGCGAGTTCACCACGGTATCGACCGCGGCGTAGTTGACGAGATTCAAGAGGTTGTTCGCACGCAACTGCAGGCTGAGCGTTCTATTGCCGCTCATGCGGATGTCGCGCGAGAACTGCGCGCTGAGATCCTTGCTGCCGGGCCCGATGATGGTGTTGCGGCCCGACGTGCCAAAGGCTCCAGCCTCCGGGAGCGAAAACGCCGCGGTATTGAAGAAGTGATCGATCGTCGGGCTCTGCAACTGGATGTCCGAGCCGTTGTAATTGGCGCGCAGCGTGCCGTTGGTGCCGCGCGAGGCATCGCTCGACGAGCTGAGCACGCGCGCGGTGAGCGGTGTGCCTGACTGCGCCGTGAACGTGACGTTGGCGGTCCAGCCCTCGAGCACACGGCCCCAGAAGCCGCCGTTGGCCAGCCAGCGCCGATTCTCGCCAAACGGCAGCTCAATGCTCATGTTGGCGGACAGCTGGTGCCGCCGGTCAAAACTCGAAAGGCCCCACTCGCCCGCCAGATTCTGATCGTCCTGCGCGACAACCGTAGCGCCGCCGCCGGTTGACGCGGCGTTGTCACGTGATCGGGCGAGCGTGTAGGTGAATCCGCCGCCGATACCGCGAACGGGACGCCGGCGCAGCCGGAATGCGGCCGAGTGCAATCGGGACGAGGCCTCCGACGTCTGCCACAGAAACGGCTCGACGCCTTCGATGCGCAGCCCCTCCGGGCCACGATTCGGCGCGCGTACCAGATCGAGGTTCGATCCGAACGCATAGGTGTAGCCCGCGCCGGTGCTCCACACCCGGCCGAAGTCGCGCGACAGATCGACATTCAGTGTCTGTACGCGTCCCAGCTGATAGTCCGGATCCACTCCGAAGGTATTCGTCGTCGTCGCCAGCGACGATGCCGCCAGCGCGGAGGCAAGCGCGAGCGGCTCGAGATCGGAGCCAATGCTGGTATTGGTGTTGGCAAACGGAGGCTGGCTCGCCAGCTGCCGTGCAAGTGTGGAGTAACTGCCGCTGTTGAAGCTGACGCCGTAGCCGCCGCGGATGACGGTGCCCGGCGAGATACGCCAGGCGAGACCTACCCGCGGCGCGATGTTGTTGTAGTCGGTGCGAATCAACGCATCCGGCAGCCGACCGGAATAAGGTCCGGTCTGACCAGCCTCTACCGCGGTCGCGGCGGTGAAATCAGGCGCGACGTCAAGATTCACCAGCTGTCCGCGCCCTTCGACGAGCGGGAACAGCAGCTCGTAGCGGACGCCGAGATTCAGCGTGAACGCTCCGCGCCGCCAGTCGTCCTGCGCGAAGAGACTCACCGACCGGCCGTGCAGTTCGACGTCGCCGGGTCCGTAGGCGACCGACGCCTGCTGCGGCAAGCCGAGCAGAAAATCGGCGAAGTCGCTGCCCGAATAGAGGCCCGTGAACACGAACGTCCCGCGGGCATTCGCATCGGTGCGGCTCGAGCTGACATCGCGGCGAACGTCGCCGCCGAACCGGATTGTCTGACGGCCGAAGGGTCGCGACCACGAGTAGCTGAGCGACAGGCGGGAATCGTTGCGCCGCGTCGGCGTGACATCGGTGAGGCTGCTCAGGCTGGCAAACGACAGCGCCGGCACACCCCAGTCGAACGGGTCACTGGCCGCGCCGATGATGCCGGCATCGCCGGCCACGTCCTGAAGATATGCGTATTGGTTGGCGGTCGTCGCGCGCGTGCGAGAGAAGTTCGCCGAAACGCTGTGCTGCGTGCGCGCGTGCCCGATATTCAGCGTGATCGGGACCGTCAGACTCGAGTTCGTGCTGTCGCCGCCGAGGGTTGGAAAGACATTGGTGCGCTCGTTGTCGTTGCGCCGGTATTGGAACTGCGCATTCAGCACCGCCGATGTGCCCGTCTGCGCGGCTCCACGTCCGCCGCCGCCGGCGCCGCCACGGGGACCGGCTCCTCGTCCGCCGCGCCCCACCACGTTCGGGGTGAAGTTGTGCGTGACGCGGAGGTTGATGTTGTCCGCAACCGCGTCGGTTGTCGTGACGTAGTGGTAGTTGCGAGAGGTGCCGTCGAGATTTGGCAGCGGCAAGTACGAAAGCAACGCCACCGCGCGTGGATCGAGCGACGTCAGCTGGTTGTGTGCAAAGGGTTGCCCGGTTGCGGGGTCGATGATCGCGCGTGACAGCGACGAGAAATCGCCGCTCCGCATGGCGGCGGTCGGTACGGTGGCGTACTGATCGAACAGCGTCGCACCGCGGTTGCCAGTGTAGTTGAACGTGAAGTTCGTTCGGCGTGTGCCGTCGTACAGCCCGGGTATCCGGATCGGCCCGCCCACCGACGCGTCAAGGTTCTGTCGCGTGTAGTCCGGTGTCGTCATCCGGGAGTTCGGCCGCAGTTGATACGGCGACGCGTCCAGCATGGAGCCGCCGAACGTATAGCCGGTCGTGAAGTTGTAAGGGCGTTGCTGCACACCACGTCCGCCGAGGAAGCCGCGCCCGCCGGCACCACCCGGGCCTCCGGGGCCGGGCCCGCTGCGGCCGCCGCCCGGGCCCGCGGGAAAACCGCCTCGTCCCTGCGCCGCACCGCCAGCAAAGGCACCGCCCGCGAAGCCGCCGCCGGCGCCAGGTACGAATCCTCCGGCAAGTTCCCCTGGCGGCGGCCCGAACTCACCGCGCGCGAGCGCATCGAAGCGATCGCCGAGCTGCCCGCGATCGACGTTCGCCTGATTGCCGTTGACGGCAACTGCATCGGTCGGTCCTTCGGTTGAGAATCCAGGAGGGAGGGAGAGCTGCGCGGCCTGCGCCGAGTCGGATTCGGACGTCGATTCCACATCGGCCGCTGCCTGCCGTTCAACGGTCAGCGTTTCGAACGCCGCGCGGCCCGGACCGCCCTGCCGGCCACTGGCCGCCGCAGAGCCGCGTCCGCCACGACCGACACGGCCGCCGCCGGTCGCGGTAGGAGCCTCCACGGTGCGCGGCGCAACCGACATCTGGACGACGAGCGGACTCGCGCATGCATCCGGCACGCTTTGTTCGAGACGCGTGAATCCAGTCAGCTCCGCCGTCAGTGTGCCGCCCACACCGCGCGCAACCATCAGATCGAAACGGCCGTCGAGCCCGGTGGACGTCAGTTGGGGTACGCCGTCAGCGGTCCGGAATGCGATCGCGACACCCGGCAGCGGCGTGCCGCCGCTCGTCACGTGCCCTGATACCGCGCACGAGTCCGTCGTCCGCCCTTCCTGCGCTTCCACACGCAGCGTCAGCGACAGCGTGAACAACCCGAAAAACACCGCCGCGGAAGCCAGCCAGCGCGTCATGTTCCCTCAGTGATCTCTAACGACCATGCTAGCGAATTGGCCGTATTGAGGTGTCAAGACGATGTAAACCGCGTTCAACGTACAATCGATCAGGTCACGTGCAGCCCAAACCGCTCAAGGCGTACGCCAATATCGGACTGATGCGCATGGCGCGGTCACTCGGCTGGCAGCGCAATCCCGCCCGGCCGATGGTCCTTTATGCCGAGCCGACGCTGTACTGCAATCTCGGCTGCCCATCCTGCCCGACCGGCCTGAAACTCGACGTCCGCCCTCGTGTGGCCATGGATTTCGAGTGGTACAAGAAGGTCATCGATGAGCTCGGCCCGTACCTCTTCTATCTGAACCTCTACAACTGGGGAGAGCCGCTTCTTCACAAGCAGTTCCCGGAGATGGTCGAGTACGCGAAGCGCTGGAACATCCGCGTCTACGCCTCGTCGAATCTGAGCCTGAAGCTGGAGCGCTCGTATCTGGAGCGGCTGGTGAAGAGCGGCCTCGACAAGCTGAAGATCGGGCTCGAGGGAACCAGCCAGGACGTCTACGAAAAGTATCGCGTGCGCGGCGATCTCGCGCTGACCCGTCAGAACATGATGACGATTCAGGAGATCAAGCGCGAGCTGGGCGTCAAGCGGCCGGAACTGAACGTGGCGTTCCACGTGTTCGAGCACAACCAGCATCAGATTGAAGAAGCGCGGCTGACCCACAAGGAGTGGGGCGCCGATCGGATCTCTTTTCCGCCGTCATTCATTTCCGAGCAGGCAGAGGAGCGCGGGATCCACTCGTCGACGCTCAATCAATACAACCTGTACCGGCCCGAGGGCGTCGGCGAGTCTCGGCCAACGCCATGCTCATGGTTGTGGGGCGCGATGGTCGCGAATCCCAGCGGCTCGATTTCGCCGTGTTGCGGCGTCGTGGAGCAGCGTGCCGACTTCGCCCAAGACGCCCGCGGCCGCTCGCTGATGGCGAGCGTCTGGAACAACCCGCTGTATCGCCGCGCCCGCGCCGGAGCGCTGAAGCATCCAGGCGGCGGGGTGGTGCATCTGCAGAGAGACGGCATGCAGTTGAGCAGCCTGTCACTTGCCACCGATCAACTCATCTGCGAACGCTGTCCGATCCCGCAGCGGCAGGATTATGTCGACCGCTTGATCGAGAGCCTGAGTCAGGGTGTTCAGAAGGCCCGCCGGCACAAAGATCGACGCATCCGCTGGCGCGCACACCTCGCCTACGTGTTGATGGGAATGCCGGATTCAGGCGAGCCGGCGCTCAAGCCTTCTCACGCCTGACGCAGCCGCCTCGCACCCGTCAACTCTCCCAGACGATCTATGTAGTCGCCCAGCACGGCAAAGGCGTCCTCGATCGGCCTGGTCGATTGCATGTCGACACCGGCGATCTTGAAGACATCCATGGGGGATCGGGACGACCCCGCCTGTAGAAAGCGGATGTAGTCCTGCGCCGCGCCCTTCGTTCCGTCCAGAATGCGTTTCGCGATCGCGTGTGCGGCCGAGATGCCAATCGCGTATTGGAAGGTGTAGTAGTCGATATAAAGATGCGTCGTGAAGGTGCCCCAGATCATGCCGACGCGCTGGCGATCGAGATGCATTTCGCCGCCAAACCCCTCCGCAAACAGATCGCACATCAGCTCGATCAAGCCGTCAGCCGTCAACGGGTGACCCTGCTCGACGCGCCGGTGCGTCTCGAGCTCGAACCGCGCCAGCGTCGGCATGATGAAGAAGTAGCGATGGAAGTTGTCGAGCGCTTCTTCGAGCACCTTGATCTGAAAGTGCGCATCGGCGCGGGTCCGCAACAGGTGCGCACGCGTCAATGCCTGGTGCGTGTTCGAGGCGGTCTCGGCAACAATCGACGGGAAGTAGGTATAGATGATCCGCTGGGCGCGGGCAGCATGGTAGAAATGCATCGAGTGCCCGAGCTCGTGCGACAGCGTGCTCATGCTGCCCACATCGTCGGTGTAGCTCATGTTCACGAACGGATGGACGCCGCGCGGTGCGCGCACGCTGAAGGCGCCGTGCCGCTTGCCGCGGTTCGGTGACCAGTCGACCCACCGCTGCTCGAGGCAGCCGCGCCGCATCGCGTCCACGTAGTCGTCGCCGATGGCACCGAGCCCATCGCAAATCCAGTTGACCGCTCGTTCGAAGGGCACGTCGATGCGCCGGGTGGTCAGCGGCGCCCACACGTCATACGCTTCCAGCCGCTTCACGCCCAATGCCGTGCGGCGGATCTTCCAGTAGCGGTGCCACAGCGGCAGGTTCTTGCGAAAGATCGCCAGCAGGTTGTGGAAGAGCGCCTCGGGTATGTCGTCGCCGAACAACGTCGCCGACAGTGATGACTCGAAGCCCCGGGCCCGCGCCAGGAAGACATTCTGCCTGATCGAGGTCGACAGATTGGCCGCGAGCGTGTTGCGGAAGGCGAAGTACTGATCGTGATAGTTGTTCCATGCCGTGGCCCGAGCGGTTCGATCTCCCCGGGCGAGGATGGCGTCGAGCGTCGACTGTGTCAGTTCGAGCCGGCGGCCCGCCGCTGTACGTGCCGGCTCGAACCTGAAGTCCGCGTTTGCCAGGACGCTGGCCGTCCGCGACGTTCCGGCAAACGGATCGTTCAGCATCGCCAGCAGTTCCTCGACCTCGCCGCTGCGGATGTGAGATTGACGACGGATGATGTCGTTGAGGAACTGTTCGTATCGACCGACGCGGCGGTGTGTGGCGAGCCATCGCCGCAACCTGGCCGCGCCGAGTGCGGTCAGCTCCGGCTCGATGAACGAACCGGCGGCAGCGACCTTCGCGAGTACGCTTTGCGCCCGGCCGCTCATGCTGGCCGCGGCTTCATTCGTCGTGTCGACCGCGTGCGACATCGTCGCGTAGATGCGCAGACGGCTGGCGCGTGCCAGCACCGCATCCCAGGCCGCCATTGCCTTCATGAACGTGTCGGGCCCTGTTGCCAGCCGGCCCTTGAACCTGGTGACGGCGGGAAGGCTCTTGAGCAGCCGCTCGGCCTCGGCCTCAAAGGCCGCAGGACTGGCAAACAGGCTCTCTGCGTTCCACGTCTGCTGACGTTTGACCTTGCTGCGCGGGAGCGGCTGGGGCATTGGGGACAGACGATGAGGAGACAGAAGACAGTGCGACCCCCTGGCGGGAGTCGCACTGCGCGGGCGTCTAGCGATGACTATCCAGGGCTCGTGTCTACTGCGATCCTGCTCCGCCCTGGCGAGGTGCCGCCGGGAGCGAGATGCGAATCAGGACGCCGTTCGGGTCGCGCGCCCACGTCGACCGTGCGTCGGCGGCAAGCGTCTCGGAAGTAGCGCCGACTCCGACGGTGCCCCCGTTCGCTTTCAGCGCGTTGATCACCTCCGGAAATCCCTGCACGGTGACAAGCAGGATCGGGCCGCCTGGATCCTGTACGCGGTGCATCGCCTTCTTGCGATCGGCAGGTCCGCTGAACTCCTGGAAGTTGATCTGGAACTCGCTGCCGGGAAACGTGCCGCGCGCCGCGCGCTGCGATGCAATCGCCGCCTGGTTGAAGAACAGCGCTTTCATCCGTTCATTGGCCGGATTGGCCGGCATCGGCGCGGCCATCGTGAAACCAAACACCTTGTTGTAGAAGTCAACCGTCCTGGCGAGATCGGCCACGGTGATGAACACCGTCACGCTGCCGATGGGGCCGTTCACGGCGTTCGGATTTGGCACACTGCTGTCGGTGAACTCGACCACGAACCCGTCGGGATCGCGCACCATGATGGCGCGATTGCGCGCACCGTTGCGCCCTTCGTTCACGAACGGCGTTTCGTCCTTCGTGAGAATCTTCAGCCCGAGGCGCCTGGCGCCGGCCAGCTTCGTGTCGAGATCACGAACCGCGATCGCCAGCATGACGCCGCCGGCGTCGTAGATCCGCAGCTGCTGCGGCTTCAGCGGCACGCCGGTCCACTCCACCAGCTCCATCGAGAACGGCCCGTTCGGCTGCTTGATGATCGTGGTGCGAATCAATGCGCCGGGCTCGTTCACGAGGCCAGGGTTGGCGCGTGGCGCCACTGGCGGATTCGTCACCTCGAATCCGAGCACGTCGCGGTAGAAGGCGAGCGATTGATCGAGGTTGCTGACGTTGAGGTGCAGAATGCCGACCGCCACGGCGCCAGGGCCGGCCGGCTTCGGTGCCGGACCCGTCTGCGCGGCAGCAGCGGGCGCCGCCGGGGCCTGTGCGTGAGCCGGTGGCGTGGTCATCACAACCATCGCGGCCACGGTGCCCACCAGTAACGACGTTCTGGCTAACGACATCTTCATCGTAAATCTCCTGGCGGGAAGTATACGGTGGCCAGTAGACATGTGGCCATCACGGCCACTGGCAACCAGCAACCAGCATCCAGCATCCAGCAACCAGCCCTACCTCCCGAACCAGTACGCCATCTTGAAGAGCACAACGTCGTCGCTCGGCGCCCCCGCGACCGCACGCCAGTCGCGGCCGGGGCTGAACGTGCCGGGGTTGGAAAAATCCTGCTGCTGGCGGGTCCACACCGCGTAAAGCGTCGAGCCTGACTTGATCTCCCAGCGGAACACGGCATTGACCCGCAGCGACTTCAGGTTGAAGTCGGGGTCGCCGAACGCGAACGCCGGTGCCGCGCCCGCGCCGTCGGGATCGATTGAATACGAACGGCGCGCCTGGTCGAAGGCGAGCGTGCTTCCGTCGGTGCCGTAGCCGCGGAAGTTGAAGGTGCGCGGCTCGGCAAGCTCCTTGAAGTCGAAGTAGTCGCCGGCGGCGAGCAGCGGCTGCGCAAACACCTGGATCGACACGGTCGGACTCAACACCACGTTGACCCGCGTGGTCATCGACAGCTGCTTCTGGTCGAGTGTGCCGAACACGTACCGGCCGCCATATGTACTCGCGGCGGTGGGGTCGACGACGGAGCGAACATACTGCGCCATCGTCCGCGACCGGTTCCATGAAGGCCCGAGAGAAATATTCACGCCGGCCGACGGTTTGATCGTGAGGGTCGGGTTCAGATTTTCGGCCCAGGCTCCCACGTCGGACCAGGTGCCGTTCAGATTCAGATTGATCGACACCCGCTGACGCTGATCGCTGCTGGCGTTCGCGTTCCAGAATCCGCCGGACGGGTTGGTGGCTGACGGACCGCCGCGCGTCAGGCGGTCATCGAGCGTTTCCCACTTGAAGTTGCCGCCGCCGTTCACGCTCCAGTAGTTCAGGAACTGCCAGTTCATCTGATAGTTGAGGCCGTCGTTCTGCAACTCACGTCCGAAGTTCCACGACCAGTGCTTGGCAATCCAGGCACTGCGCGACCGTGAAAAGCGTCGCACCGTGACGTCGCGAATCTGAAAGACGACGTGAGCGCCAACGCGGTCGCCCGTTCCGTGGAATCCGAGATCGTTCGACTCCCACCCAGGGCTTCCCGTCCACAGCGCGGCGTTCACCTTGTAGAGACCGCTGTTGCGATTGAGATTCAACCGACCCGTGAAGCCGTTGAGGCTCGTGCGTGTCGGGTCGATCCTCACGTGCGGCGCATCCGGCCGCTGAAAATATCGCTGCGGCGCCCGTTGCAGCCGTTCAATCGCCGCCGCGGCGCCCTGCACCACGCTGCCGGCGATGTTGCCGACGATCACCCAGTCGCGATCGCGGTCGAGGAAGAAGTAGGCGTCCGCACCGGCGACATACGCACCCGACACCAGGGTGCTCTCCTGCGCAGGCCCCTCGAGCCGTCGATTCACCACGGTCGACAGCAAGCCGGCGCCAAAACGCTGACCGATGTCCCGCTGCATGCGTACAGCCACATAGTTCGTCAGCGGCTCTACGACAGTCTGGCCGCGCCTGATGCCTGCAGCCGAACGCGCCGTCTCTTCCCCCGTGACGGCTTCGAGGAATCCGAGACTCCATCCGCTGCTCGTCTTCCCCGTCAGCTTGGCGGCACCGAGTATGGTGGTCGCCGTCGGAATGTCGCTGTAGCCCGACGGTGCGCCAAGCTGCGGCGCGCGACCGATGCGGCGGGAGTAGAAGATCGTCGGTTCCGAATTGTTGAAGCCCCAGAAGTCGTTCGATCCGCCGCGTCCGTAGGTGCCGAAGATCTGCGCCCCTTCGAGGAAGAAGGGTCGCTTCTCCTGAAAGAAGGTCTCGAAGGCCGACAAATTCACAACGGCCGGATCGACCTCGACCTGGCCGAAGTCGGGATTGATGGCCCCGGTCAGCGTCAGGTTGTTCGTCACGCCGAGTTTCATGTCGACGCCGGCTGATGCCAGCGCTCTCGTGGTGTCGAATGACGCGTTCACCGCGCGGCGCGAGGCAAACGATTCGTTGCGCGCGGCGACGTAAGGCAGGATTTCGATTCTGCGGGTCGGGTGCAGGCCGTCGAGCCCGGTCAACGGCGCCATCCGCGACGCGAGACCGTTCTCGCTCTTCGGCACCATCCGCAGCCAGTCGTTCTCGTTCTTCCGGCGGATGTGCCGCTCGACGTTGATGCCCCACGTCTGCCGATCGCCGCCGAGGAATCGCAGCTGAGAAAGCGGGATTCGCATCTCCACGCACCACCCCTCGTCGTCCACCATCACACCCGACTGCCACACGGCATCCCAGTTGTTGTCGGTCCAGGTGTCGTTGTAGAGAATGGCGTCCTGCTGGACGTTGGCGGCACTGACGCGGAAGATCGACCCTGTCAGGCCGTCGTGCATCGAATCGATGTAGACGCTGACCATGTCGGCGTCGGGTGACGCGTCCCGCGTCGACAGTCGACGGACGATGGCTGACGGGTCGTTATCGAAGAGCCGCGCCGCGACGTAAATGGCGGCGTCGTCATAGAGAATGCGCACCTCGGTGCGCTCGGTCGGCGCGTTGCCTTCGTCGGGATCGCGTTGCGTGAACGACGCCATCGGAGTCGCGGCGGCCCAGACCTCGTCGCCAAGCCGGCCATCGATGACGGGCGGTTGGCTCGCGCGTGCAGCGGCGAGTTCGGCCACCGTCTGGACCGCCTGTCCAGCAGCCAGAGATGGCACCACCCCGAGAAGTGCAACACATGCGCAACCGAGAGGTCGGAGCGTCATGGCGGTGTGGATGCCCATTGGACGCAGTGTGGTCGCGAACGGCCGGTTATTGACCCTTGCGCACGAACACGTTCCCGTTGAAGGAACGCAGCTCGATTTCCGGTCCGCCGCCGCCGACGACGCCGTAAATCGACTTGTTGACCTCGATACGCAGCCGTCCGTTCCCGCGCCGGTTCTGTGACGTCGAGGGGCTCTCCTGCCGGACCTGCATGTCGAAGTCGGTGAAGACGTCGCCGTTGTCGCTGCGGAGGCGCAGGTTGGCTTTGAGCGACGCGGGAAACGTCACGTCAACCGGTCCGTTCAATGAGGTGAACGACATCGCTTTCTGGCCATCGATCCGGTTGAGCACTGCCCTGAGTGGGCCGTTCACGGTATTGGCCACGACCGATCCGGAGACCTGCCGCACGCTAATCGGTCCATTGACGTTCTCGAGCTCGATCTCGCCCTCCACGTCTTCCACCGTCAATCCGCCGCCGTTCACGAGCTGGATTTTGAGATTCGTGCGCGCGGGAACCTGGATGTCGAAGTCGATGTGGCGGTTCGGGCGGCCGGCATCGATCGTGACTTCGTTCCGCTCTTCGGATACCTCCATTCCGGGCGGCATCGTCAGCCGACGGAGGTTGCCCTGGCCAACGTCGCGTGGCGGGCGCTGCGACCCCGGTGCCGAGCGACTGACGATCAGGACGTCGCGGCGATTGGTGCCCTTGATGCTGACGCTACCCTGCACCAGATCGAGCTTGACCAGTGCCGGCCGGTTCGGATCACTCAGCGGAACGACCACATCGTCGCCAGGCTGTTGTGCGAAGGCTGCGGCGGCAGCTGCGGCGACCAGCAGCGCAACCAGTGACATTCTTGGTCTCGTTCCCATCAGTTCCTCGTCATGGCGTCTCGATCTGATGATCAGCGCGAGGCGCGGAGCACGCGCACGTCGCCGTTCAGCGACTGCAGCGAAATCTGCGGGCCGCCCTGCCCGACTCGAACCGTGGCGGCGTTGTTCGACCGGTAAACGAACCGGCCGTTCCGGCGCGTGCCTGCAGCGACCTGCGTGGGCAGCGTCTGCACGTCGAAGTCGGTATATAACCCGCCGTTCATCGTCTTCAGCCGCAGATCCGCCGAGAGGTTGGCAGGCCAGGTCACCTCAACCGATCCATTCACGGTTTCGAAGTGCGAGTCCGACCTCGGCACTTCTTCGAACGTCGCGTCAATGCTGCCGTTGACCGTCTTGACGGTTCCGGAGCCGCCAACCTCGCGCATCGCGATCCGGCCGTTGACACTCTGCACGTCGAAATCGCCGGTGGTACGCATGACCTCCTCGGATCCATTGATCGTGCAGACGATGAGCCGCGTACGGGCGGGAACGCTCACCGTCATCTCGTAGTCGACGCGATAGGGCGGGTCGCGACGGAAGTCGACACCGCGCGAGCGCTCGCCGCACACAACGCCATTGGCATCACGCGCGATCACCTCCAGATCGGGACGATCTCCATTGACGACCAGCGTTTCGTCTCGTCCCCGCTGCAGATCGGCGCGGGTGTCGGCGTGCACGATGCGTCTGACATCGACCTCGACGTTCGCAGCGTTGGTGCCGGTGATGCGAATCGACCCGTTCACATTGCGGACCGTCAGTGAGCGCTCGCCGCCATCGGTGAAGCGCAGGGTGTGGTGGCTCGTGCTCTCGTCGCGCAGGCGGAAGTCGTCGGCACGCAGCAGTGGGTCCGAGATCGCAAGGGTGACGATCAGATAGAGGAATCGTGCCGTGGTCATGACTTCGCTCCGAGCTGCTCGAGGCCTCGTGCGGCGTGCATCCGCACCGCGGCAATCACCATCGTGTCCTGCGACAACTGCCGCAGCGCCGGTGCCGCGGCCGCTCCGGACGACTCGAGCACAAAGTCAATCAACGCAATCTGCACCAGTGGCGAGGATTGCTGCGGGAGGCTTTGCAGCGCGGACTGTCGGACCGTGTCCTGATCCGCAAAGCGCTTCAACGCCTCGATGCTCGCCAGTCGCACGTTGACGTTGGAGTCGTGCATCAATGTGTCGAGCAGCGCCGACACGATCTCGGTGCCTGGCCGCTCGATCCGGCCACTCCACGCAACGCCTTCGAGGCGTTCCGCGGCCGATTGCTGCTGCAGCAGCGATATCGTGACCATCTGGCGCATGTCGCCGAGCTCCTGACGCAGTGCCGTCAGCTGCGCATCGTTCGACGGGCTCGCCGCGGTGGTGAGGCGGCCGAGTGCCACTCCGGCGACAAGCACCGCAGCTGCGGCGGCGAACTGGATCGTCAGATGCGAGCTCCACCAGCCGGTCAGCAGCCGGGTCAGCGATGAGGGTGCACGTTTCGCGGCCATACCTTCCTGGTAGCCTTCGAGCACAGCGTTGAAGCGAGCGCGCATCGCGGCCGAATCGGGCCGCGCCTCGGACACGATACCGAGCATCTGCCAGGTCTGGTCGAGGACGGCGAGCTCGTCGCGGCACGCGTCGCAGTTCGAGGTGTGGACGCGCACGTCGTCCATCGCCTCGTCCGGCAGCGTCCCGGCTAGATAATCCGCAGCGATCGCAGTGGTGTCTTCACATCGCATGACTGGTTCTCCGGCAGCTGCTCAAAGTTTTCGCGCAGCTCTTTCATGGCCCGGTGGATTCGCACCTTCACCGCTCCCGGCTCGACGCCGAGCAGTTCGGCGATGGCCTCGTATTTCATTTCGCGATACTTCGCCAGGACGATCAGCTCGCGGCGGTCTTCGCGCAGGTTGAGCAGCGCGCGCCGCAACCGCGTTTCTTCCCGGCCGCGTTCGAGCTGGCGCGCCGGGCCAGGGTCGCTCGATGGCCCGTCCATGTCCTCGGTCGCCGTGGGCTCGGCCACGTCGCGCTTGCGAAAGTAGTCGGCGCGGGCATTCCGGGCGATCCGGAACATCCAGGTCTCGAACCGGCCGTCGTCACGGAACGTCGCCCGGTACTTCAGCATGCGAACGAAGACGTCCTGCGTCAGGTCCTCGGCGGCACTCCTGCTGCCGGTCATGCGGCTGAGAAAGTCGAAGACCGCCAGATGGTGGCGCTCGAACAGCGTCCCCAGCCGGGACACGTCGCCGTCCCGGACCGCCTTCATCAACGCCTCGTCAGTCACGCTGCTCAGGAGGGATAACTCTGAAAGTGACGAAAGGTTACATGAGGTGCCCGACCTGGGCGGGCTTTACATGGTTACCCGCCGTCGACCTTTTACCTCCACGGCAAAACATTAGGAAAAACGTTCGGAAGAATGGCGCGACGCGTGCAATTACCCGCAGCACGGCAGACCTTTGGAGGAGAAACAGATGAGCCGATTCATAACTGCTTGTGCGCTCGCGCTTGGCTGCGCGGCATTCACCGTTCATGCGCAGGAAACGACCACGCGCACTGTCACCAAGAGCTCGGGCGGCGAGGTCAAGACCGTGACCTACACCGGCTGCGTCATTACGGGCACCCAGGCCCGGACGTACGTGCTGGACAAAGTCGTCCCGGTCCGTCAAACGACGACGACCGATGCGACGGGCACGTCGACGGTGACCAGCTACATGCTGATCCCCGGCGACAGCGTGACCGTCCAGGAACACGTTGGCCACAAGGTCGAGGTCACCGGTGAGATGGTTCCAGGTGGTGACGTGAAGTCGAAGACCGAGACCAAGGTGGACCGTGAGGACGCCAAGGACACCAAGACGACGACGAAGACGAAGAGCGAGAACCAGCTCCCGCAGTTCCGCGTCACGTCGATCAAGACCGTTGCGGATACCTGTAACTAACGGGTGATGTCGTGCACAGCATCGGGCTGGCGCGATTCACAGCATTCGTTGGCGGGCTTGTACTGACCCTGATTCTGGGCAGTGCAAGCTCCGCTTCCGCGTACTCCGTTCTCGCCCACGAAGCCACCATCGACGTCACCTGGGACGCGACGCTGCGTCCGCTGCTACTCCGCCGGTATCCACGCAGCACCGAGCAGGATTTGATTCGCGCTCGCTCGTACGCGTATGGCGGCGCGGTGATTCAGGACCTCGGTTACTACCCCTTCGGCAATAAGTTCTTCAGCAACCTGCTGCACTATGTGCGCTCAGGCGACTTCGTCGAGACGTTGATCCGTGAGGCGAGTACGGTCGAGGAGTTGGCGTTCGCGCTCGGCGCACTCGCCCACTACACGAACGACACGACGGGTCATCCGGAGGCGGTCAACCTCAGCGTCCCGATCGTCTATCCGAAGCTTCAGCAGAAGTTCGGCAATTCCATTACCTATGTTGAGGCTCCCCGCCAGCACGTGGTCGTCGAATTTTCGTTCGATATCGTCAACGTCGCGACCGGACGCTACCTGCCCGACAGCTATCGCCAGTTCATCGGCTTTCAGGTAGCGACGCCGCTGCTCGAGCGCGCGTTTCGTGAGACCTACGGCCTCCAGATGCATGATCTCTTCGCCAATCAGGATCGCGCGATCTCCACGTATCGATACGCTGTCAGCCAGATCATTCCGGCGTTGACACAGGCCGCGTGGCGCGACAAGCGTGAGGAGATCGCGCAGTTGACGCCGACTGTCGAGCAGGCATCGTTCGTCTTTGCGTACCCTCGCGCCGATTTTGAACGCGACTTCGGCAATGACTATCAAAAGCCGGCGCTCTTCGCCCGCTTCCTCGGCGTCCTGTACCGTATCGTGCCGAAGATCGGTCCGCTGAAGCCGCTCAAGTTCAAGGCGCCCACACCCGAAGCACAGCAACTGTTCATCAAGAGCTTCAAGGACGCGACCGACCGGTATCGCGTGGCAGTACGGGATATGAGCGATCGACGGTTCGATTTTGCGAACCTGGATTTCGACACCGGACGGCCGAGTCGCCACGGCGAATACGCGCTCGCGGATGATACCTACGCCGAGTTGCTCGACAGGCTGACCGGGAAGGACGCCCTCGCCCCGCCGGCGCCGCTCACCGCGAATATCGCTGCGTTTTACGGCACCAATCCGTCACCGTCGGGGCTCAGCAAGGACGAGCAGAAGCACTGGGACAAAGTGACGCTCGCGCTCCGCACGCTCAGCTTCAGAAGTCCAGCCATCGCTGCTCAACCTCGCTGACCGCGGTGTCAACCGGCGCCGATTCCTCTTCGGGCTGCATGCGCCGGCTGCCGACCGCGTATTTGTCGCGCAACCGGGCGATCGTCGTCGAAACCGATTTGCGGTACTTCTCTGTTGCGTATTTCTTTGTGTACAGCGTCCGATACCGTCCGACGAGCTCAGGATGGTACTCGGCGAGCCAGCGCATGAAGTGCTCGCGCGTGCCGCCTTCCAGAAACATCACGTTGGTGCCGACGAAGCACGCCCCGTGATCGGCTGCCGCCTTCATCGTCTTTTCGAGCAGTGCCGGTTTCGACGAAATGCCGGGGACGATCGGATTCATCAGTACCCCTGCGCGAACACCCGCATCGACCAGCTCACGCACCGCTCTCAGCCGCTGCAGCGGATGGGCTGTGCCCGGTTCGAGTTCGCGCCACGCGGTTTCGTCCACGCTCGGCACGCTGATGTAGACGGAGCAGCCGCCGGCTTTCGACATCTCGCTGAGCAGATCCTTGTCGCGAACCACCATCGGCCCCTTGGTCACGATGCCGACCGGGTTGCGGTGCTCATGCAGGACTTCGAGCGCGTGGCGTGTGAGCTTGTAGTGCCCCTCAATCGGCTGGTAGCAGTCGGTGGCGGTCCCGACCGCCACGTATTCGCCCCGCCACTTCGGCGCCGCGAGCTCGCGGCGCAGGACGTCGACGAAGTTCGTCTTCACGAAGATGATTGACGCGAACTCGTCGCCGGAGCCGAGCGCGAATTGCGTCTGATAGCGTCTGGCGTAGCAGTAATGACAGCCGTGCGTACAACCGCGGTAAGGGTTGAGCGTCCACTCGAACGGCATCCCCTTGACCTGGTTGAGCGCTGAGCGGCAGCGCACTTCCATGTATTTGGCCGCATCAGCGCGGCGGATCGCTTCGGTGAGCGCATCCGCGCCGCCCTCCCGCACGAGATCAGCAATCTGGCGCGTGGTCGGTTTGGGTTTTCCGAGGTCGAAGAGGAGTGGGCATTCCACGGCGAAACGATCGGCTTCGCCGTATTTTCGCTATAAAGCGGGCGCGCCGCAAGTCATCTACTTCGTGACCGATGCCTGGTCGACCGGCGACGGGTCCGGGGTCACAGCCCGCTGGAGCGCGGCTCCATTCGGCAACGGACGGAGGTCCGCCGCGACACGCGCACGGTGTTCCGTCGTGACCGTGACGGCGGACGTCCACTTTTCATAGCCGGGCAGCTCGATGCGAACCGCACGAGAGCCGACCGCGAGTCCTCCCAGGTCGAGCGGCGTCACGCCGACGTCCTCGTTGTTCAGGTAGACATGGGCGCCGCTTGGCCTCGACTCGACCCGCAGAGAGCTTCGATAGGTTCCGCCCGACCATGCGGCACCGCCCGGCTGCACCGTCGGAGGATCAGGCAGCGGCTGAAGCTCGGTCGCCGACACAAGGTGATCGCTCGATAGAGCCACGGGTGGCGTGCCGGCGCGCTCCGCTTCGACGTTACCCATCACCACGAGCGAACCGCCCGCGACCATCCCGCAGACAAACGTAAGAAGCGGGAGACTTCGGGCGGATGGCCGCAGCAATTGCTGACGGCTGGCGACCAGCGCCGCAAAGCGTTTCGGCAGGACCACCGCCTGACGGCGGAGAGCCGCCGCTTCCGCGGCGAGATGGACGCGTGCCCGACGCACCATCGACTCTCGCTCGTCACGATCGGTGGCCTTGGCGGCCGTCAACTCAGCATTGGGAGCGATCTTCGATGAATCCTCGCGTGCGCGAACATTCATTCGCGCTCGAACGGCCGGATCGTCCTCGGACTCGAAGTCCATTCCAGCATCGTCCATCGCCGCCGCAACAGTTTCAGAGCCTTCCCGGCTGGCAGACGAAGCTTCAACGGAAGCCACCGGCGCCTCGTCCACGGAAATGGAGGGCGGCGGCAGAGCGGGTGGTGCACCAAGGCTGTCGGTCGCGTCGTGCTCGACGGGCAGATGGAGGTGAATCACGTTGAGGCGGTAAAACAAATCCTCACGGAACTCGCCGTCGATGACCTTACTGTACAAGTCCCCGGACGCCGCGACGATAACGCGCGCGCCGCCGACGCCGCGGTTTGCGTGCGTCACCGGTTCGGAGGTCATCTCCAGCACCAGCATCAATTCGCGTTGGAGCGAAGTGGTGGTGTGGTCGACGTGTTCGATGAACAGTGTGCCGCCGGACGCCAGCCGGCCTGCTGCGAGCAGATCAACCTCGGCCTTTTTCGCAAACGACGTTTCGGTCGATGCACAGGACACCGCGACGAAAGGTCCCTGGCTTCGCGAGCTCTTCTGGTGAACGGCCAACGCGATGCGTCGCGCGCGAGCCGGGTCGCCGCTGATGAGTACCGGCGAGTCGATGGAAAGGGAGAGGCCCAGATCTGCGCGGAGCTCGGGCGCTGCGGTGCTTGCGGCTCGATGGAATGCGCGCCTGTTCACCAGAACCTCCGAACTTGCCCGAATGACAAGGGTACCGAGTGGAGCGGGGGAGCTGCGGCAGCCCAACCGAGCAACCGTTATGCCAGAGCAAGACGACGCGCGGCATCATTGCGCGCGCAGACGGTCGCCGGCCTCGCGCGGAATTCGGTAAAACCCACAGGTCACAACGCGAGAGGTATCCTGTGCGGCATCACTTCCCGCCTGCTGTTCGCCATCGTTGCATCCGCCGCGGTTATCGCTGCAGGCCCGGTCATGGGCAGCGTCCGCGCTGCGCTACAGGCGACATTCCCTCAGCAATACGTCCTCATTCTCGCGTCTGTGGTGCTGGGCGGCGTGGCATCGGCGATTGCTGTCTCGGCATCTCAAATTCGTAATCACCGCGCGCGTCGTTTTGGGGCGATCGCACTCGCCATACTCGTAGGCACGGCCTATTCACTTGCCACCGCGGTTGACCAGCCTGCAATCAATGCGGTTGAGCGTGTCCACTTCCTGGAGTACGGCGTCATTGGATTGCTTTTCTATCGCGCCTGGCGCGATGCGGGCGATCCGTCGATCATCATTCTTCCGCTGCTTGCGTCAATCGTCGTCGGGACACTCGATGAATGGCTGCAGTGGTTCGTCCCCGTGCGGGTGGGCGAAGCACGGGACGTCGCGCTCAATGTGATCGCGGTCGCTTGCGGTGTCCTGTTCGCGATCGCGATGAATCCGCCTGTCGCGTGGACACGTCATCTCAGCCGAACGTCTCGCCGGCGAATCGCGGTGATGGGCGCCAGCACGGTGATCCTGTTTGCGGCGTTCTTCAGTACGGTGCATCTGGCGCGGATTGTCCACCTCGACGACGTTGGCGAATTCATGTCGCACTACACCGCCGAGGATCTGACCAGCCTCGCGCGGGATCGTCAGGCGAGGTGGCGCACCGACGCGCCACGCGTGTTCCGGCGATTCTCACGCGAAGACCAATACATGGACGAAGGTCTGTGGCACGTGCGACGGCGCAACGGATTGTGGGCGGCGAACGACTTTACCCGCGCACGCCTGGAGAACCTCGTGCTCGAGCGATTTTTCGAACCGGTGCTCGACACCTCAACGTACGCGCTTCCGCACGGCGGACGCTGGCCCGCGGCGCAGCAGGCCGAAGCAGACACTCGAGCCAGGCCGCTGTCGGGCCCTTTTTTCAGCGACGCCGAGCCATACACGATGGTGGCGTGGCCGAAGCTGCACTTCTGGCTGGCGTCGATCGCATGCGCGGCGGTCATCGCCGGGCTCGGCTTCCTTCCGTAGCCGTTGCCGCGCCCTCTCCAGGGCTCAAGCCACCGTCGCAATCCGCCGATTTTTTCACGGATGACCCACCTCCTGACGTGGTTGACGGATAACGTGCGCAGCGCTGCACAAAAATGCGGGGCCCTTGGCGCATCGGTTTACGTGCCGACACCATGGAACCATGCGGCGCCGGGCATTCTCGTGCAGGTCGGGTCGGGAGCGCCCCTTCCGGAACTGGCAACACTGGAGTCGGCGCGTGATTTCGAAACGCGGGCGAATGCCGTCCTGGGCACACCGGCCGATGGCGCGCTTCGCACGGCTCGGGTCGTCGCGAGCGCTGATGCCGGCGGCGTGCTGCTTCCCATTCCGCTGCTGACCGAGCTGTCGCGGCGCGCGGCGCCATCCGCGCCGTACGGCGGCGATTCAATGCGTCAGCTGCGACGGCAGTCCGATCATCAGGACGCTCCACCTATCGTTGGCTGGCTCGGATTGCGATTGTCCGACGGCGCGAATGCACAGTCGCCGCCGACAGGATGGCAGGCGATGCTCGAGCTCGCGACCATCCTCGCCTCGACCTACGTCTCGTTCTACGGCATCCTCACCGATCCGATCACGGGCCTGCCTGGCCGCGCCGAACTGAACGGCGCCGTGCGCGCTGAGCTCGATCGCGCGCATGCAGCGGGCCTGCCGTTCTCGCTGCTGTTCGTCAAGCTCGAAGGCGTGCACGGCATCAACGAGCGGCTGGGACGCCGCGCCGGCGACGCGGTCGTCCGTGAATTCGTCGAAGCGCTGAGCGCCTCCATTCGCAGTTCCGACGTTATCATGCGTTACGGCGGCACGGTGTTCGCCCTGCCGCTGCGCGATGTGCCATCGACTGGTGCGATGCTGCTCGGCGAAAAAATTCAACGGCGCATCAGCGGACATCCGTTTCTCGACGGCACGTTGAAGCTCGAATGCGCCATCGGCGTCGCCACCTGTGACCAGGCAGAAAGCGCGTCGTTGCAGCCGTTCGAGCTGATGCGGCGTGCTGATCAGGCGCTGCTCGCCTCTCGTCGAACGAACTGTTCGCGCGCGGTGCTCTGGTCTGCCGATGAGAGCATGCCCGCCGCCGACCACCTCGATCCGCTGCTTGGCGTGTTCACGGGGCAGAACGACAAGGACTACCGCAACATGCGGCTGCTCTGGGAGGTGGTGCAGGCGCTCTCGAGCGTGACTGACACCGATCTGTCGCATGCGGTGGTCAGCCGGCTGTTCTCGTTGTTCGCGGTCACTCGTGCCGCGTTTCTCCAGCCGGATGCACACGGCGCGCTCCAGCTGATCGCCGGTCGCCAGCGTTCGGCCGCGAACGCGACGCCGCTGGATCTCACGGTTGATGATCTCCGATCGGAAGAACGCCGATTGAATGCCGACGCGTTCGCGTCGCTGATACCGCAGCAGTGCACACTCGATGCGTCGATGTTTGGCCATGCATCGGCGGTATGGAGCGCCGTCGCCGTGCCGCTGGTGATCGAGGGGCGCGCGCTCGGCACGCTCTATCTGCTCGGCAGTTCGGAGATGCTCGAGATCGATCAATCGGATTTTCCTGTGCTCGCGAGCGTCGCCGCACAGCTGGCAATGGCGCTCGATCGTCAGCAGCTCGCCGCCCAGCAGAGGCAGCGCGATCTTCAGGAACAGCGCCAACTGAAGGCGGAGCTGGAGAAACTGCGCAACGCGCTCACCCAGGCCAGATTCGTCTTCCGCTCGAAGCAGATGGCCGACCTGCTGAACATGACCAAACGCGTCGCCGCCACCGAGGCGACGGTGCTGATCACCGGCGAAAGCGGCACCGGCAAGGAAATGCTGGCGCACATGCTCCACGAGCTCAGTGGCCGCCGGCAAAAGCCGCTGGTCATCGTCGACTGCAGCGCCATCCCTGCATCCCTCATGGATTCAGAGCTGTTCGGCCGCGAGCGCGGCGCGTACACCGGCGCGGAGCGTCGATCGCCGGGACGTCTCGCACAGGCTGACGGTGGAACGGTATTTCTGGACGAGATCGGAGAGCTCCCGCTCGAGGTTCAGGCCAAGCTGCTGCGCTTCGTCCAGGAGAAGACGCTGACGATGGTCGGCGGGACACGCGCGCAGCGCGTCGACGTCCGCATCATCGCCGCCACCAATCGCGGCCTCGAGAACGAAGTCCGGGCAGGACGCTTCCGTGAAGATCTCTTCCACCGGTTGAACGTCGTCCGCCTGCGGATTCCACCGTTGCGCGAGCGGACCGATGACGCGACGCTGCTGGCGTCGCATTTCATCGAGACCTTCGCCAACCAATACGCGAAGCCGATCAGGGCACTGGCTCCTGACGCGGAACGGCTGGTCGCGAGCTATGCGTGGCCGGGCAACGTGCGCGAACTTCAGAACGCGATTCTGCAGGCGGTGGTCCTCGCCGAAGGCGAACTGCTCTTCGCAAGCGACTTGCAATTACCGGAGTCTCGTTTGGACGCGACTGCACCCGCGCGTACCAGCGCCTCGGCACCGCAAACGGAGCCGGCAGCACCCAACCACCCGGATACAGCCGCGCAGTTTGACGAGGAATGGCGAAGCCTGACGACTCAGCTCACCTCCGCGATCGAGGAAGCCGTATCGTCGGGTACGCAGCTCGGCCTGCCGCTCGGAAAGTGGCTGGGGCGCGACCTCGTCCTCGAAGCGTACGAACAGAACGGGCGGGTGATCGCCCGTGCAGCCGAGCGCGTCGGATTGCCGGAGACGACCTTTGCGCGCCGCCTTCGTCAGGCGGAGGCGGAAGCCGTCAGCACACGACAGCCGGAGTCGTGGCTATCGGTGAGGGCCGCACTGGCAGCCGTCGTGCGCAACCCGGCTCGTCCAGCGGGCAGCCTCGCCGACCAGATCGACGACTTGATTCTGGGACTGATCGTCGCGCGCGTGCCACATCGGATTGCTCAGGCAGCCAGTCTCATGGGCCTGTCGGTTCCGACGATGAAACGCCGCATGGAAGAGACGCGCGGCCGCGAGGTCGCCTGATGGCGTGCGCACACCGCACCCGCCCTGCGTGACTACAGGGAGGCCGCGCTCATAGCAGGCCTGGTCGGCCCCCGTTTCCGACCGAGCGCCCGTACGAGCAACGGACCCGCCCATCGCAGGGCGGGTGCGGCGTGTGCAGCCCGCTACGAGGCGAAACGTTTCTCCTCTACCGCCGTCTCGCGCCGCGTGATCACCAGCCCGATCTCCTGCGCCAGCGTGGCCAGCACGCGCACGTCGGCGTCTGAGAAGCTGTTGGCCTCCGGCCGGTACACCGACAGCACGCCCGCAAGCTCGCCGAAGGCAAACACCGGCGTCGCCGTGCACGCTTTCAACTTCAGCTCGGTGGCGATGGTTCCAAGGTCCAGGTCGGCGTGCGAGTTGACGATCGTATGGCGGTTCACGGCGACCCACCCCGCGAGCCCCTCGCCGACCGGCAGACGCACCGATGTCACCGCCTGACGCACGCCGTCAGTTGCCACCGACACCGCGAACTCGGCACCGTTGTTGACCGCCGTGAACAGGCACGCCTCCGCGCCTTGAATGGGTTTCAAACGACTGGACAGCAACTGGGCCAGCTGCTGCCGCAACGGACCCTCCTCGTCCATGCCCGTAGACGGCTGCGTAAGCTGCGCGGGCTCAGCGGCCGACTGGGCCGGGGCCGGCAGTGACTCGGTGTAGCGGCTGTCGACAATGCGATCCTCGCGGCGAAGCTCCGGAATCAACTTGATGAATGCCTCGACGATGCGCGGGTCGTACATCGTTCCGCTGCGGGCGCGAAGAATCTCGATGCCCTGTTCGTCGCTCATCTTGCGGCGGTACGGGCGATCCGACGTCACGGCGTCGAAACAGTCGACGACCGACAGGATGCGCGCGCCGAACGGAATGTCCTCTCCTGCAAGACCATCGGGGTAGCCTTTGCCGTTCCACTGTTCGTGGTGGTGGCGAACAACGGGGACGACAGCGTATGGGAACTCGACCGCCGAGAGAATTTCGGCGCCCTTTGCCGCGTGCAGCTTGATCCGCTCGAACTCGGATGGGCTGAGTGCACCCGGCTTGTTGAGCACATAGTCGGGCACCGCCAGCTTGCCGACGTCGTGCAGCAGCGATGCGGCTTCGAGCGCCATGATCTGCATCCGATCGGTCACGCCCAGCGCCTTGGCGACGGCGACGGTATGCCGCTGCACGCGCCGGATGTGGCCGTGCGTGACCTGGTCCTTCGCGTCAACGGCAATCGCCAGCGTCTCGACCGTCGAGTGATAAAGGTGCTCGACTTCACGCAAGTGGCGATCGGCGTCCTGGACGCGGCTGGCGGCCGACTTGTACGCGGCGTACGAGAGGATCAGCAGCGGCGCCACCAGCCCGAGCACGCCAAGGTTGATCGTCGACTCGCCGCGGATGATCAGGGTCGCGAGCGAGGCGGCGGCGTAGTAGTTCATCGCCAGGTACGCCGAGTGACCGCGCCACAGCTTGTACGCGGAGCCGCCGCTCTCGAGCGCGACGGCAATCGCGGTCAGGGCGCTGTTGAGTCCGAAATAGACCGCCGCCATCACGATCGTCGGCAGCATCAGCGCCGACGGCCCGCTGTTCGGCAGCCCGAAGGGCTGCGCGGCCATGGTGACGACAAAGGCCTGCCCCGCGATCGCGGTTGTGATGGCGGGCTCCGCGATGTTGAACATCGCGCGATAGAGCCGCTTGTCAGATTGCGTGAGCGAAATCCACAGCCCGTCGGCCGCGACGATGACGGTTGCGACGGCAGGACCAAACAGGAGCACGGCGGCGAACACGAACACCTCGGACACCGATACGGTGGCCGAATGGCCGGGAACCTTGATGCGAAATCGGCCGCTGGCGATGGTCAGGATGGCGAGCAGCGGGATATAGATGCTGAACGACCCGTTCGTGAGTTCGTTGACCGCAGCGGTGAGAATCGCCGCGCCAATCACTGAAATCGAGCTGACGAACGCCCACACGGACCACGGCGCGCCGCCGATCGACGTGTTCAGCAAGGTCCAAAACGAGCGGTTCTTTGTATTCATGTGCAAGCGATGACTGTCCTCGCCATGTCAGAAATCGGCCAGCGGCGCGTGAACTTGTCCCGTGAAGTCCTCAGCGAGCAGCGACCAGATTCGCTGGTCTTCGACGTGATCGCCCTGTCGAAATGCCTGGCGCAGGCGTCCTTCCGGCACGGCCCCGAGCTTGCGCAGCAATCCGTTCCCGCGCACGTTGCCCACGCCCGCCCGGGCCTCGAGCCGCCGGACGCCGACGCTGCCGAAGGCGAATGCGAGGAGCAGCTTCGATGCCGTATCCGCGATGCCTGTCCCCCAGTAGCGGCTGCCGATCGCGAGACCCCACTCGGCGGTTGAAAAGTCGGGCTCGACGCGCCACAGCTGAAAGATGCCGACCGCGCTGTCTTCGCCCGGCGGCAGCACTCCGTAGGTGATGTGGACGCCTTTGCGACGTTCCGCGCGTGCCCAGCGGATGAACTTGCGAAACTCGTCAGGAGTCGACGGCGGCGGCGCGATGTGACGGCGCACTTCGTTGTCCGCCATCTGCCGCACCAGCGTTGCCGCGTCCGACATGCGCAGTTCCCGCAGCGTGACCCGTCCATTCGACAGGATGGGAAGCTCGCGCTGCCAGTCGAGGGAGCGTACTGGCAGCCCGAGTTCGCCTTGGTACTTCTCGTGAAGTGCCACGTGGCCTCCGAATGTCCGGTCTACTTCGCGACGAGATCGCCGTTGGCACGCTCCAGGTTTCCCTGGGAGATGCCGAGCGGACTGATGCTGAGGCCCTTGAGATCACCCCAGACGACGCGGTCACCCCACACGACGCGGTCGCCCCAGATAACGCGGTTGCCTTCGAGGACGCCAAGCAGTGCATCACCCCAGATGACACGGTTGCCCCATACTTCCTGGTTCGACCCCCAGACGGTGCTGTCACCCCAGACAACGCGATCGCCCCACACGACGCGATCACCCCAGACGACCCGCTGACCCCAGGCGGGATCGTTCGTGTACATCTGGTTGCCGGCGATGATTCCGTCGCCCCACACGATCGTCTGACCCCATGGCAGCCGTTCGCCGGCGATATTCGATGAGGGATCGAGGCTCGCCCACAGCCACCACTGTCCGGTGCGTGCATACGGGTTGATCGATGTCGCCAGCGCGAGGGCTCCGGCCGCATTCACTTCGCCGGCGCCCTGCGTCAATGTGTCGGTGTGCGCCAGCGGAACGGCCGTGAACTGCAGCATCGCCTTGATGGCGTTGGGCGTCAGGGTGACGCCCTTGCTGCGGCTCGCCTCGATCATGGCCGCCACGACACCGCTCACGACCGGGGCCGACATGCTGGTGCCGCTCATCTTGAAGAACGGCGTCAGGGCCAGCAGCCCCTGCTGATAGACGATGCCGCCCGGGTAGTTCTTGTAGATCGTGCTGCGAGTGGTGATGTTTGAAATCAGGTGCGATCCGGGCGCGACGACATCAGGCTTCTGATAGCCGTCGTACCAGCTGGGACCACGCGAGCTATACCACGCCACCTGATCATCGCCGTGCGTATCGGTGTTGAAGGTATCGACCGCGCCAACCGTGATCGCGCCCGGCGCATTGCCAGGCGACGTGATGCCGGCGTACCCGGTCTCGTGCGTTTTGGGATCGCCGCCGAAGTTACCGGCCGACACCACCACGACGACGCCCTGCGCGACGGCATTCTGAACCGCCTGCACCAGCGGGTCCTTCGCGGCCGGCTCGTAGATCGGATGGCCGAGCGACAGGCTGATCACGTCGACGCCAAGCGATTTCCGGTTGTTGACGACGAAGTTGATGGCGTTGATGACGTCGCTCGAATAGCCCGCGCCGTTCTTGTCGAGGACCTTGAGGACGACCAGGCTGGCATTCGGCGCGACACCCTTGAACTCGCCGCTCGAGCTGAAGCCGTTGCTCGCCACGAGCCCCGCGACGTGGGTACCGTGGCCAAAGTCGTCGGACCGGGTCAGCGACTTGACGACCTTGCCGCCGGTCGCGTTGTAGAAGCTGACTGCGTCGAGCGACGTGATGTTCTGATCCAGACCGGAGTCGATCACCGCGATGCCGACGCCCTGCCCCGTGTACGGGCTGTCCACCCAGCGACCGTTCTTGAGCGTCGTCATCCCAATCGTCTTACGCACGTGATTGAGATTGGCCTCGGTCAGTGTCGACACGAGGTCGAACAGCGTCGGCAGGCTGCTGAGGAGTTGCCCTGTGCCCTGCACGGCTGCGTCGCTGGAAATGCCCGTCACATCACGGTCACGCTCAGCGAGCCGCAGTCCTTCCTGCGAGAGATTCGCCACCAGCAGGTTCGGCGACGTCGAGGTGTCGACCGTCGAGCCGGCGACGCGCATCAGGCGCAAGCGAACCGCATCGCGCGAACCCTTGCGGGTCGTGATCAGTACGCGTGCCGATGAACTGGTGGGGTGCGACCGCCACTCCTGGATGGCCCGATCCAGTTTCTGGCTGGTTGGCTCGGGGGCTGGCGCTCCTCTCAGCGAGACGAGCGCCGCCGTGGCGAGAACGAGCAGGGCGGATGTTGCGACGCGGTTCCTCAAAACTTCACTCCTCAGACGAGACATGCGTGTGCCTTGCTGTTGAGCAACCGCCGTGCCGGTTGAGCTCGTAGCCGCAAGTCGCAGTCGGCGTTGCAGTTACCCGGCGCAGGTGACGTCAGAAACGGGTCGCGAAAAATTCGGCGCACCGAAATGGCCGCGTGACCCCCGAAAAAGCGGAGAGCGCGGTGCACACTTTTGCGTCGATGGCGGGCCACTTGCACCGCGACGCGATCATGAACACATTCGCAGTCGCCATAGACGAGCACCTCAAATATGAGCTGGAACGGGCGCTTCAAGGCCTGGACTATCCGGCCCCGAGAAACAAGCTGCTGACGGTTGCCTATCAGAATGGCGTCTCTGAAGAAGCGGCGAATCTGCTTCTGGCTCTCCCCGAGACGGCCGACTTCATCAACGAAGAGGAGTTGCGCCAGGTGTTCGGCATTCACGTGCCCGGCACTCACCCGCATGGGTGGGAATAGAGGGGGATGGGGGATGAGGAATGAGGGGCGCGATTGACGGTACGAGCGAGCGGGTGATATCTGAACAGCGGTGTCTGCGGTCGATATCGCCGAGCTCGAAACTCACCGCGTCCATCTGACGGGCCACTGCTACCGCATGCTCGGCTCGGCATTCGATGCCGAGGACGCGGTGCAGGAAACGATGGTGCGCGCGTGGAAGAGTCTGGACAGGTTTCAGGGTCGCTCATCGCTGCGCACGTGGCTCTACAGGATTGCCACCAACGTCTGTCTGGACGCGCTGTCGGAGAGGACACGCCGGGCGCGGCCGATGGAAGAGGGGCCGGTCGGGAGTGTCGAAGGAGCCGTTCTCGACACACGCCCACGCACACATTGGCTGGAGCCGATTCCGGACACGCGCGCGATCCCTGCCGACACTCCCGATCCGCTCGAGCAGACGGCGTTGCGTCAGAGCATCCGTCTCGCATTCGTGTCGGCGCTGCAGCATCTGCCGCCGCGACAACGCGCGGCACTCGTGCTGAGCGAAGTGCTCGGCTGGTCTGCCGCGGAAATCGCCGACTGCCTCGAGACCTCGGTTGCCTCCGTCAACAGCGCCCTTCAACGCGCACGCGCCACGCTTGCCAGCCGGCCCACGATACGTCCCGCCGACGCGCTGGCGCCCGAGCAGGCGCAGCTGCTCGAACGCTACGTCGAGGCATTCCTGCGCTACGACGTCGATTCGCTCGTCTCTCTGCTCCACGAAGACGCCACGCTGTCGATGCCGCCTTACACGCTCTGGCTGCAGGGGCATGACTCGATTCGGCAGTGGCTGAACGGCCCGGGCATCGGCTGCCGCGGCTCGCGGCTCATTCCAACCGTGGCGTGCGGATCGCCGGCATTCGGCCAGTACCGCCCCGCACCCGACGGCGGCCACCTCCCGTGGGCGCTCATCGTGCTGGAGGTCGCCGGCGATCGCATCGCGGCCTACAACTCGTTTCTCGACACCGAGAAACTCTTTCCGCTCTTCGGTTTACCTCCACGCTATGCGACACCGATGATTTCGTGACGGCTTGCCGGTCTATTCATTCAAACCTTTTGGAAGGAGAGACCGAATGAACGCGGTTGCAGTCTGGGCAGGACGGATCGTCAGTGGTCTGGCCGTGCTTTTCCTTGCTTTTGATGCGTCAATGAAGCTGTTGCAGGTGCCGATGGCCGTCGACGGCACGATGCAGCTCGGTTATCCAGCCAGCGTGCTGTTGCCGATCGGCATCATTCAGGTCGTGTTGCTGATTCTCTACGTCATCCCCAGAACGTCGGCGCTGGGGGCGATTCTCTGGACCGGCTATCTGGGCGGCGCGATCGCCACGCATGTGCGGATGCTCAACCCACTCTTCAGCCACATCCTCTTTCCGATTTACGTCGCGGTGTTTCTGTGGGCCGGTCTGTGGTTACGCGACGCGCGCGTCCGAGGATTGTTGCAGCGGATCTAAGATGGATCCGGACAGCCGTCCAGCGCAGGCAGCCATATAATCGGGCGGTTGGCGCTTGCACCCAGGGTCATCCTCGCCGCCGTCAGTTTTTCGGCGGCCTCTCGCGTTGCCCTCGCCGCGGCGGCGTGGCTGGCGCAGCAGTACGGAGCAGACCTGCAGGTGCTGTATGTCGAAGATCCGCTGCTCATCGCCGCCGCCGACTACCTCGGGTTCGATCTCCTCAGCGAGACGCACGCGCAGCTGCAGCAATTGATCGCCGAGGCGTGGCCCTGGTCGTCGGGTCTGCCGCATTCGCACGTCATCGGCGGGCCGACCGTGGATGTCATTCTCGACACCGCGCGCGACGCCCGCGCCGACCTCGTTGTCGTCGGCCAGTGCAGCATGTCGCTCATTGAGCGATTGCTCTTCGACGAGACGTCAGACGCGCTGCGCAAGCGCGCCGCCGTGCCGGTCCTGGTGGCGACGGCGGATGAGCCCCAGCCGTTCGTGGAGGGGGTGTAACCGGGATGTGGCTGGAGCTGCGCACGGCGGGATTCTGGTTCAATCTGCTGGAGATCGTCGGCATCAACATCCTGTTGTCCGGCGACAACGCGGTCGTAATCGCGCTCGCCAGCCGGTCGCTGGCCGAGGCGCAGCGCAAGATGGCGGTGATTGGCGGCAGTGCGGCGGCGGTGGTCCTTCGCATCATCCTCTGCCTGATCATCGCGTGGGTGCTGGAGATTCCCTATCTCAAGCTGATTGGCGGACTGCTGCTGCTCTACATCGGCGTCAAGCTGGTCATCGCCGAGGAATCGAGCGAAGAGGGGATCGCGACCACGTCAAGCCTGTGGGGAGCGATTCAAACCATCCTGATCGCCGACGCGGTCATGTCTCTGGATAATGTGGTGGCGATCGCGGCCGCAGCCCACGATAGCGTGTTGTTGATCACGCTGGGCCTGCTGATCAGCATTCCGCTGATCGTGTTCGGCAGCCAGATGATCTTGAGCGTGCTCAAGACATACCCGATTCTCGTCGTGCTCGGCGGCGGGCTGCTCGGCTGGGTCGCCTGCGAAATCATCGTCAGCGATCCGAGCGTGTATCAATTCATTCCGTACGATCAGCACGTGGTAGAGAGAATCGCCAAACCGGTGGCCGCCGTGGCCGTGATGGCGATCGGACTCGCCCTGTCTCCGCGCCAGACCCTCAGGAACTCCCGGGCCGCCGGTGATCTGGAGGCCAGGTCGCACCTGGCCTCCAGTGATCGGGACGACCTCCTATGACGCCTTTTCCAGTGGCGGTTTCGGCACTTCGACCACGGGCGCGGGAGCTGCCGGTGGCACGTCGACGGGGGTCGCGGGCATGACACTCGCGACGCGGCGCGTCCGCCTCGCGTAGTTGAGTTTCCGGATCTGCTGCCATACGGCCAGCTTGCCCGGATCGTTGGCCAGTTCGTTCGGCATTGCGGTGTTCAAGGTTTGCAGCGCCGCAAATGCCTGCGTAAACGCCCGATCGATTCCCGTCCGTGCCTCGGTCTGGGTGTTGCGCCCAGCCTGGTGCACGCGACTTGCCACCTCGAAATCCTCGAGCGCCTTGCCGAGCCTGGCTGTGAAGTCGTCCGGCACGCGATAGCGTACGAACGCCTCCTTGGTCCGCTCGCCTTCGCGAATGAAGGTCCGGGCGGTGTCGACGAACGTGGCATCGCTGCGAGACTTCGGCAGCCGGAACGGCTCATCGAACCCCGGAATGCCGCGGGATGCCGCGCGCATTCCGGTTGACCGCGTCGATCTGCTCGATGAGGGCCAGACGGGCCAGGCGCTTCGCTTTGCGCCCGCGCGCCGCTGATTCCTGTCTCGCCATGCGATGTTCCCGAAGCTCGGTCACGGCCTGCCCGAGCGTCCGGAACGCCTGTCCGGCGAGCGTGGCCGATGAAGACAGCTGCGGGTTCTCGTCGCCGAATCGGGTGATCCGAACCAGCATGTCGAACTTGCGCGTGTGATTGGGATACATAGCTCTCAAACGATTAAACGTTGTCATCGCCCGTGCGCGCGAGTACGGTGCGCGTCCCCGCGACCCACCAAGTGTCCGTACATGGGACGCGCAACGCCCGCACGACCCTGGTGCACGACTACGCGACCATCGTGCGCGCTCACGCGACCCCGCTACTATCCGGACACGAGGACAGTGCGGCGCTACGCGAGCCGCAATCTCGGCCGTACGAGGGACGTGCGCGGCCGCGCTGCCCTCCGAAACGGCTCTGTCATGTCAGTGGCGCGCGACGCCAGGGCGTGACTGTCCGTACATGGGACGATGCGGCGCCGCGCAGAGGCGATGCGGGTGAGTGTGGCGGGGAGGGATGCTGCTGAAGAAGGCCGGAATGGACCGTCAGTAACCTGTTCGCACTCGACGGCCACGTCGCAGGAGAGCGAGTCCGGCGAGGATGCACGCAACACCCACCACCGAGAACAGCAGGAACTGTCCGGCCTCGCTATTACCGCTTCGGCTGACACGGACAACGATGACGCTGACGATTCCGGGCTGAGGCAACCAGTCCATGGGTCGATGAGCGAGGCGGCGGCGCTAGGCTGCGGTGCTGTGCAAGTCCCGCCAGCCTTCCGCCGTGCGCAGGAAGGCGCCACACTCACACGACTTCGATTCTGACAGCGCGTAATCTGCCGCCGCCGTGCGGTTGGTGAAGGACAGATCGGCTTCGAGTGGCTCGGCATACCGGCGCACCACGAACTGCTCGACATGCGACCGTCCGGAAATGAGTTCGATCACAAAGTCGCCGATGCGCGGTTCAATGACGCTGCGGCGGTGACGGCGCCGTTTCATGACCATGTCCCTCTCCTTCAGGAGTACTGGCTCCCTCCGTGGAATCGGCAGATGGACATCCAGGACTTGAGGGGCGTGCGGTCTTCTGAGCCAATTGGCGCAGACCCGTGTAGCCAACGAGCGGGCTCTCTGAACCCGCACAATCGCGATCCGCAGCGCCGGTGGTGGCCTCATTGCTAGAACTACCTCGCGTCCTTCACCACCGCGTCGAGAGCGGGATCACCTTCCCCATCAGCACCGACCGATTGCCGGACGGACCAACCGCCTCGCTCCGCTCGATCACGAATCCGCACTTCTGATAGAAGCCCACGGCATCCACCGCGACGAACGACACCAGACGTGAGCATCCATGGACGTGGGCAAACTGCTCCGCAAGCGTCAGTAACATTCGGCCATGGCCGCCATGCTGGACATCCGCACGGACAGCGACTCGCCGTAACGCGGCGACCTCATGGTCAATGTCGATTTGCACCACACCCACAGCGTCGCCGGCGTGCATCAGCAACTTGGGATGGTTGTTCCGAGCCCGCTCATCCGGGTGATTCGCATCGTAGACGTCGAACTGGCCGCGAGCCTCGAACAACACCTCGCGACGAATCCGATGGTAGGCGTCCCATTGATCCACCGTGGTTGGTGTGACGAGCTCGTACCGCCGGACGCCACCCAGAAAAAATCGTTCCCTGACGTGCCATCGACCCTCGTGTTTCACGATCCAGCACACTTCGCTCACCGCGCATTCCAACGGCAGGCGGCCATTCAGCTCGCGTTCGACGGTTCTTTTCAACCCGGCGAGATCCTGTGCGGGCGGCTGATGAGCAATCGTGAGGTGGGGTACAGGGTTTGAGAACGCGCCGTCGTAGGGAGGGTAGTCGGGAAATGCCGTTGCTACAGCACGCGTCAGGTCGCGGAACGGTAATTCCGGACTGACGGCCAGGTAGAGGGCAGCAGGAAACCCCGCAACCGCACGCAGGCTAAAGGTGAATGGCTTGTGGCGGTGACACAGCGACGGCAGCGTCAGAATGACCTGCTGCGAGTCGAGGCCACTCGGCACGAACGGATAGAGAATCGTTATGTGAGCACCCAGACCCTCTTTCGCAGAGGGGTCGAACTGCATTCTGAACTCGCTGACGAGGTGCTCTGCCTCCGGCACCAGTACAACCAGTGCGGTTGGTTCTACGCCTAACGTTTCCCGCATCTTGACCGCGCAGAACCGCTATTGAAGACACCGCGGCCTGGTCCACCCGAACACGAAACAGCTCGCGGGTTCGGCACCGTTGATAGTCACCGGACCGTCCTCTCTGACGAAGAGCTCTGGCCTGGGCTCGGCGCGACTGATGATCGTCACGTTGTAGTCGAACAGCACTCCATGCGCATCGGAGAAGCGTGCTCCCACCAACAACTTCAGTTCCGGCGAGATTGTTTTCTGATAGACACCCTCTACCCACTTCCCTTCGTCAATTCCCACCACCACATGGCCGTCGCGCTCCCGCAACGGGAATGATCTCCACTTCAGATAGCCGACGGGAATTGCAAATTCACGCGTAGTGTTGAAAACAGATGCGACGGGCGAGGTCATTTGACGATCCCACCCGAAATCCGGGTGCGGCGCGATTTTTACGTACGTGCCGCGCCCAGGCGGAGCGTCTGGCACCTTTTGCTCCACCCTCACTCTTCCTGCTGCGTCGCGGTAGTAGCGTGTGGTCCCGTAGTGCGCCACCCGCGCGCCAGTGGCTACGATTTCCACGGTCATCGTGACGGCATCGGCAGTGAAGGGCGCGTTCACGACAGGTTCAGGACCAAAGAGCGCTCCCGTGTCATCCACTGGAGCAGACACTTGCGCTAACGCCACAACGTGGATGACGAGCACTGCACACAGCGCCACGAGGTTACGCTGCACGTCTGCGGTTCTTTCGCGGGATCTTACACCCGCCACTGTCGGTGGCCGGGATCCATGGGCGCGATCGTGAGACGGGAATGTCGACTACCTTTGTTAGCGTCATTCTTATCGCGAGACAGTATCCGCCAATGCCGCCTTCCCTGGCCGTCGCCATCCGCAGCGCTCGACCTCGAGACGGATTCTTCACACGCCTCAAGAGGACCTGCAGTTTGTGTTGATTCGGATGTCGGCTGAGGAGGTTGTAACGGTCGCAGAGATCAACGGCGCGGTTGTGGCGTTCTCCGCCTCCCGCGACGGGTGGCTCAATCACCTCTACGTCCTTCCGCAACATCAGCGACACGGAATCGGAACACGGCTATTGCAGGCCGTTCAAAGAAACTGTCCCGCTCTTCAGCTTTGGGTGTTTCACAAGAACGAACCCGCGCGGCGCTTCTATGAGAAGCATGGTTTTACGCTCGTAGCACTCACTGAGGGCGCCACCAACGAGGAGCGGGAGCCCGATGCGAAGTATCTGTGGCAGACGCGGGTCGAGGCGGAACCTGGCTCGTGACCGAGATTCGAGCGGTCGCATTTGACTATGGAAATGTGCTCAGCCGACCGCAGCAAAGAGACGGCTTGGATGCGCTGGCTCACACCCGTGGGTGGAACCTGACCGATTTTTCGCGTCGCTACTTCGAACATCGACTCGACTATGACCGAGGCATTCTGACCGGTGAGAGCTATTGGTCGCGCGTGGTCGGAACCGAGGTCGGGACTGTGGAGGTGGCCGAGCTGATTCAAACTGATGCGGCGAGCTGGCAGACATTGAATGCGCAAATGGTTCGGTGGGTTCACGAATTGAGGGCGGCTAACATAGCTGCGGCGATGCTGTCCAACATTCCTCACGATGTGTTGAGGGTGCTTCGGCAAAAGCACCCCTCGCTCCTTGAACACTTCGCAGCGGCGGTGTTTTCCTGCGAGGCAGGTTGCGTGAAGCCAGAGCGGCCTATTTACGACCGCCTCATTTCGGCATTGAAGATTCCCGCTTCTCAGATTGTGTTCATCGATGATGTCAAAGAGAACGTCGACGCGGCTGTCGACGCCGGTTTGCATGCCATCCAGTTCGAGTCGTGCGATCAGACGAGGCGGCATTTCAGCACCCACTTTCGTGGGCCATCGATGCGCTAAGGCGACGATGGCAAATCGATGCTGCCAGCATGATAGGCTGCGCGGCACCCGGCCATGCCACCCGTCCACGAAACCGCACACACGGCGAGGTTGGTCATCATTTCCGGTCTGCCCGGTGCTGGAAAAACCACCTTGGCGAAAGCACTTCAGGAGCGCTACAAGTCGATTCGGTTGGCGCCGGACGAATGGATGGAGGCTCTCTCGATCAACATCTACGACGAAGCGTCCCGCGCACGAATCGAAGCGTTGCAATGGACGCTGGCTCAGAACCTTCTGCAACTCGGCCTGACCGTCATCCTTGAATGGGGCACCTCGCTGCGCCGGGAGCGCGATGAATTGCGGAAGGTCGCCCGGTCGCTCGGTGCCGCCGTCGAGTTACGGTATGTGTCGGCACCCAGGGAAGTGCTGCTCGAAAGGATTCGAGCGCGTGGGCGTGAAACGCCACCGATTTCGTCAGCGATGCTGAGAGGCTGGGTCGAGACGTTTGAAGTGCCGACCGACGAGGAGATGGCGCTGTTCGATGAGCCACTCAGACACGATGTCGAATCGACTTGATCGATGCGGCGTGATCGAGATTCGCTCCTTCAAGTGGCCGAAGCGCCTCAAGAGCGTCGCCCGAACGGCCTTTCTCGGGGACGATGAATTCGGGCGGTGGCTTGGCGCTGCGCGCGGCGATCCGTGGTCGACGAGCGATGGTTCGCCAGGTGGTGTCTTTGAGGAGTCGCTGGTGAAACTGGTGCCGGCAGGGACGTTCTGGACCGCGTGCTTCCATCCGAAAGACCCTGTTGTGGACGTGGACATCGTTCTTCCGGTGGAGTGGGCTGGCAACGTGCTGGAAGAAGTCGATCTCGAATTGGACATTCTTCGTTCGGCAGACGGCACCGTTCGTGTCCGAGATGAGTATCTCTTTCGTCATCTCAAAGAGCGAAGAGGGTTGCCTGCTGACATCGTGGTGAGCGCCGAGGCGACCTGCGAACGAATCCGCGACGCGGTAGCACGGAGGGCCGAACCGTTTGGCGACGTCGGTCAGTCGTGGCTGACGCGGTTCGTGCAGGGGCTCGGGCGTTTGAGATGACATGGTCGCGCACGATTTCCGTCAGCGACAAGATGACGATGGTGGTGTCTAACTCGTAGAGCGTCAACCTCCATCTCACATGCAGGAGCAGAGAACCGTATGCGCATCAACGGCTGGCGGCGGCTTTGGTTACTGGGTTCCGTTCTGTGGGCGATCGTCATCCTTGCACTTGCAGGAAGATTTCAGCCGGACGGCGCTCGGCCTTTTGCAAATGCCGAGGTCCTGTTCGTGGCGCGGCTGTGGGTGGTGCCGGTCGCGGCGATTTATGCGTTCGGCTCTGGCCTCGCCTGGGTCCGCCGCGGATTCCAGGCCGAGTCAAGCTAGCCCGAGAGACGACGGCTCTCCTTCGACAGCATCACGAAAGGCCAGCTATCTGGTGCAGCGGAACGGAGAGCGCTCAGGTCTACGGCGGTGTCGGCGAGACAGCATTATCGAAATCGTCGACGACCCACACGTCCGACCGCGAGCTGTAGACGGTGACGACAAATCGCCGGCCGTCGGGGAACATGGCGATGCTGCCAACTTCGTCGAAGGTCAGAGGCAGGATCGTCACTGGCTTTCCGCCGCCAACAGGGACACGAACGATTCGCGCTTCGGTGATGGTTTCTTCGAAGGCCGCGGTGATGCCGCGATAGGCGGCACGCTGGCCTTCGACCGCGACGATGAACCGTCCATCGGGCGACCAGCCAATCGGAAACGGTATGGTGTCTGATGGACCGCGCGCACCGTACACGAGTGTCTCGCGCGAGGTGTCCGTGTCGATGAGCCAGAGGCCACGGCTTGGCTCCCGGTTCCAGGACACGGCAACCTTCCGGCCGTCAGGCGAGTATTCAGCCGACGCACTCCAACCCACCGACGCGTCGCCGATCAGCAGGCGCTCCTGGCGGTTCCGGGGATCGAGGACATAGAAGTTCCGGTTGCCAGACTGTTGATACAGGATGCGAGGACCCGGCGCCCAGGTCACATCGAACGCCTCACTCATGTCGCCGCCGGAGATCGGCCGTGGAGCGCTGCCGTCGGCATTCATCAACCATACGCGTGCCGTCCCACCTTCCGTCGAGGCGAACGCTACGGAGCGCCCGTCGGCGGACCACGCGCCATCGACGCTGAATGCGTTGAAGAACGTCAGCTGCCGGATATCACCCCCCGCGGTCGACACGGTGTACAGGTTGGCTCGCGACTCATAACCCATGTTGAAGACGACGGCGCGGCCGTCCGGTGACACGCGCGGCCGCTCGATGACCGCTGTCCCGCGAGTCAATTGCGTCTGCCTGGCATGGCCGTCCGCGCCTGCCTCCAAGGAATCCACCACCCACAGGTTGGAGAAGTACGGAGCACGTGCATACACGAGTCTGGTTCCGTCGGCCGAGATGCCGAAGCCTTCATCCGTCTCGAGGCCGGTGATGAGGGGCATGGCTATGTCGCTCGAAGCCTCGCGACCGGGTTCGTATGACGTCTTGTAGAGGGAGACTGTCTGATTGACGCGGGTGAAGTAGTAGACCGCATCGCCTCGCGGAGCCCAGCGGGCGGCGAGGATCTCCGTCTGTGCGGTAAACATCTTCGTCTGATCGAGCCCGTCCGGCCGGATCGACCAGAGACTTGGCCGCCCTTGATCATCATCAGCCACGATCAGCAGACGTCCGTTTGCGGGCGACCAATCGAGATCCCAGATCCAGCCCTGTGTTCCCTCGAGAGAAATGGTTCTCTGCACCTCTCCTAGTCGATTGAGGAAATTGATGCGCCCCGACACGAACAGTCCGAGGGCGATCGTCGAACCGTCCGGCGACCAGCATGCGACGAACGCCCCGTTGGCGACCTTGCGTGCAGAGCCGCCCGATGCCGGGACGATGTACTCGCCGGTGGTGCCGTCGCCGCGGGCCCAGAACATGAGTTCGGAGCCGTCGGGCGACCAGCGCAGCGCACCTGCTTCAGGGGCGCTGAAGACCTCGGCCGATCGACCGCCGATCAGCTCGTGCACCATGACCCGTCGGCGAGGAGAGTCTTTGGAAACGTAGGCGACCCGTGACCCGTCAGGCGAGAGCGCGGGCGTTGCCTCACGTCCGGTGAAGGTCACCTGGCGATGCGCGGACGCGCTGGCAGACCCGAGCGCACCGGCGCGCCTGCTCGCGTCAGGGATCACTTGGATTGCGACCCCGGCGGCAATGATCGAGGCCACTGCCACCATGGGAGCACGGGTGCGCGCGACTTCGACTTCGGAGAGAGAAGCAGTGTAGCCGGGTCCGCAATGCCGCTCCCGGAAGGATCGTGGAGACGGACCGCGGCGACGAACCGGTATCCGCGCTTGGGGACGGTCTCGATGAAGCGCTCCGTCTCGCTCTCGCCAAGCGTCCTGCGCAGGACGGAGACGGCACGGTTCAGATTTGCCTCCTCGACAACCGTGTCGTTCCAAACATCCTTGAGCAGCCGCTCTTTCTCGACGAGGTGCCCTGCGTGCTCGACCAGGACGCGTAGCAGATCGAACACCCGCGGAGTGAGCGGAACAGGCTGACCGTCTCGACACAGGCGGTGTTCCGCCGGATCGAGCGAGAACCTGCCGAATTCGTAGGTTGGTGGCGACATTGGAGTCGTCACGCTCGAGGGGAGCGCGAATGGGGGGATTTTGGAGCTAACCGCGAGGTTTCTTCAAGGACTTCTTGGGATTCCTGCGCATATCACTGATGTCACCGGGCCCGCTCCCGCTTCGGCCTCGGAGGATTGTATGCACGCAGTCTGGAACGTCACATCTGCCTCGCCCGATTGGCGTCGGCCAGGGCACGAGGAGTTCGCGTGAGACGTCGATTCGCGGCGAGTGAGATAACTCAGTGCGAGTGAGTGGCGCCGCACTGCTGGCGTTCGGCATCGCGAACCTCATCGCGTTGCACACCGCCTCGGCCCAGCTGCGGCCTACGGCTCTGCCCGTGGCCGGTCTTACCCGCGAGCAGCAGATAGCGTTCGATCAAGGTGGCTTCGCGTACTCGAAGAACTACCTCGTGAGCGAGGGACTCGGCCCGGTGTTCAACGAGGTGTCCTGCATGCAGTGCCATGGGTTCATGGCTGGCAGCAGTAACCGCATCAACACTCGCATCGGGCGCAGTGAGAACGGCCTGTTCGACCCGCTCGAACGCCTTGGGGGTTCGCTGGTACAGGCACGCGGCATCGGCACGGTTGCCGCGGCCGCAGGACGCGTCGATTTCACCGGCGAGCAGGTGCCCGAGGAGGCCAACGTTGTGACCGTCCGCCGCACTCCGACGCTTCAGGGTCTCGGTTTCGTCAACGCGGTTGCCGATTCGACCTGGCTGGCGATTGCGGAGGCCCAGTTCACGACCGACCCGGCGACGGCCGGGCGGGTGCATCGGATCGTCGATGGGACGACTGGTGCGGTGACGGTGGGGAAGTTCGGCTGGAAAGCCCAGGTGGCGACACTCCGGCAATTCGCTGGTGACGCGCTCGTCAATGAGATGGGCATCACGAATCCGGACTTCCCCCACGAGACGTGTCCGCAAGGGGATTGCGCGGTGCTGGCGCTCAATCCGGCACCGGGCGTCAACGACGACGGCGCCGCTGTGTCGGCCTTGACGGCTTTCATGACGATGCTCGCGGTGCCGCCCCGCCGCACGCTCCCCAGCCAGGTCGCGATTGGTGAAGCCATTTTCAGAGGCCTCGGCTGCGCCACCTGTCACCTCCCCGACATTGAAACTGGTCCCAGTGCGATTGCGGCACTCGACCATGGGCTCTTCCATCCCTACTCTGATTTCCTGCTCCACGACATGGCCACGCTGGGCGACGGCATTGCTCAAGGCGATGCCAGCGGCCGCGAGATGCGCACGGCGCCATTGTGGGGCCTCGGGACCAAGTTCCTGTTTCTGCATGACGGCAGCGCGCCGACGATTTCCGACGCGATCCAGCGGCACGACGGACAGGGCCGGACCTCGCGCGACCGCTTTGCCGCCCTCGATCAGGCGCGCCTGAGCCAGTTGATGGCATTCCTGGGTTCTCTATAGCCCCGCAATAGTTCCCGTACTCAGAGGTGAACGATGTCTCGATTCTCATCGACGCTGGCGCTTTCGGCCGCGTTCGCGACCGCGGTTGTTCTTTCTACAACGGCGGTCAACTCACAAGCGACCACATGTCTGGCCAGCACGGCCAACGGCGATGTTCAGGGCGTCCGGCGCACCGCCTCGTGTGCGTATCTGGGGGTGCCCTACGCGGCACCGCCAACGGTCTCGCTGCGGTGGCGACCTCCGCAGCCACGTGCGCCCTGGGCACCGTCGCTCGTGAGTGCGACGGTTCCTCCGCCGGCCTGCGCGCAGATCAATCTCCAGGGAGCATTTGCCGGCGTTGAAGACTGTCTGACGCTGAACATCTGGACCCCAGCATCAGAAGGAGCGCGACTGCCGGTACTCGTGTGGCTCCACCCCGGCTCCTTCGTCGCCGCCTCGTCGAATCTGGCGGCAAGCGACGGCCAGCGGTTCGCGGAACAGCAGAACGCGGTTGTCGTGGCGCCGAACTACCGTCTCGGCCCATTTGGGTTTCTCGCACACAGTTCCCTGACGCTGGAAGATCCCACCTACCGGGCATCGGGCAACTATGGTCTGGCGGATCAACGCGCCGCGTTGCAGTGGGTGCGGCAGCACATTGCCGCCTTCGGCGGCGATCCTGCCAACGTGACGCTGGCCGGCACGTCGGCCGGAGCCATTAGCACCGGTACTCATCTGGTGTCACACGCCAGCCGGGGTCTCTTCGAGCGCGTCGTCATTCAAAGCGGCTTTCCGACGAGCCGCATGGCGTCGGCGTTCGAAGCTGAAATGCAGGGCGAAGCGTTCGCGGCGGCGCTGGGATGCGTGGATCGCAGCGCGGTGCTGGCGTGCTTACGGTCGAAGACGCAACTGCAGGTTCTGTCCGCGCTGCCGCTCGCCGGTCTGCCCGGCGGACAGCAGCAGTTTTCGCAAGGATCGGGTAGTGTGCTGTGGGGACCGGTTGTCGACGGGCTCGAAGTCGAGGATCAGCCCCGCCAGCTGTACGCGCGCGGGTTGTTCGCGCGCCTGCCGATCATCATCGGCACCAACCGCGACGACGGCTGGACGTTTGTCGATCGCAGCTATCCGTCGGGGCTGGACCCGGTGCAATACGACCAGGCGGTTCGGGCCGAGTTCGGCGCCGATGCGACCAGCGTGCTGAATCTCTATCCGGCGGCGGCCTTTGCGACACCCAAAGACGCGCTGGCCCGCCTCACGACAGATAGTGAATTCGTCTGCGAAGCGCGCCGCATCGCCCGCGTGCTGCACTCCGACGGGGCGCCGGTATATGTCTACTCGCTCGAATACGCTGTGGATCCAGTGAGCCCCGGTCGCGCGTTTCATGGTCTCGACACCAATCTCCTCTTCAGCAGCAACTTTGGCGCGCCGTCGAATCATGTGTTGACCGCGGCGGATCTCTCCGTCGCCAATGCGATGAGCCGGTCCTGGCGTCAGTTCATGGACACGGGCAATCCTAACGCCGATCAATCGGTGCAATGGCCGGTATACCGACCCGCTCCCGGCGAACTGCCAGTTGACCCGTTGCGCGAACGTCACTTCGTGTTCGCCAACCGGTCAGGTGTGGCTTACGGCTTGCGGGAACAGCAGTGCAACTTCTGGGAATCGCGATACTTTCGCTCGGTGGTCGGCGCGGTGCCGGCCGCCCGCTGAGGCGCTCACTGTCCTGGTCACGGCACTGTCGCCTTCCGCGTCTGATCGCCTGCATCGCCAAGTCGTGACGTCGCAACGCTTCACGTTTGCAATCAATTGACGTCGCCCAGGTAAACAGCATTTGCGTCAGACCAACCGGCGACCAACAGAGGCGCGAGTGCCTTCGGATACAAACGATGTCGTGACAGGGCGCCGAGTGCAATCCACTTGATTCCGATCTGCATCGCGTCTGGCTTCGCACCAGCGCACGGCTCGGATTCGAGGGTGCATTCAAACATCAATTCGAGCTGATGTTGATGACCATCGGATGCGGCAAACTCATGGTGCCTGCCGATGTAATCCCTGATGACCCGAAGTGGCCCGACTCTGACAGAACAGCCGATCTCTTCGAGACACTCCCGGTTGAGCGCCGCAATGAGCGTTTCTCCGTGCTCCTGGCCGCCACCCGGAAGCATGAACCACTCGCCATCGGCATCTCTGTTCTGAATGAGCAGGACCATTCCATCGTGAATGATGATCGCTTTGACGCTGACCCGGACAGCTCCTGTCGTCATTGCAACGCTTTCCGCATTTTCACCGCGGCCATCATCACTCCGGCGTTCAGTCGATGTTCGTGCCGCTCCACGACCTCATAACCCAATGCCTTATAGAAAGGTTCAGCGGTCAGTGAGGACTCCAGCCTCAGTTCGGTAAGGCCATTCTCCCGCGCAACTCGCTCAATTTCCCCGACGATCGCCGTGCCGACGCCACACCTTGCCGAATCAGGATGAACGTAGCAGGCTCGCAGCTCAAAGCTTTCCACAACCAGACAGCCAAGCCCTACGGCCTTCCCGTCCTCTTCCGCGATGAGGCGAATCTCGTTGTCACGGTTCTCGAGGAACCGGTTCAAGTAGTCCTCGGTAATCGGTCGCGCCCACCCCTCGATCACCGCTGCGGGATAATCCTTCGCAGCCAGTCCTCGTATGGAGGCGTGGTGGATTTCGAGGAAGGTGCGGGCCTCGGTCGCGTCAAGGATGAGAGGACGGACGAGGAGGGCCATGCCGGATTCTATGGCATGAATGAATCGGCGGTCATGCTATCGAGCGTTCAGGCCGTTGAAAAAAGTAAATCCACTCTGGATCATCCGGATCGAGGTTTTCGATGATGCCGCTGCGGACGTAGCCCATTCGGTCAAGCAACGCCTGCATCGGCCTGTTGGATTCGTTGGTGGATGTGAATAGCTTGCGAGTGCGGCACCGCGCTGCCATCGCGTCCATCAACGTCGTCCCGACGCGCTGCCGTCTCGCGGCTTGCGCCACAAACAGCATCGATATGAAGCCCTGCTCGAAGAACGAGTGCTCAAGCACGCCGTAACCTACGATGGAATCACGTTCGGCAACGAGGCAGGTTGATGACGCTACGCTGCGTATTACGAAGTCGGCACCGTGTGAATGCTGATGACCAATCGGGTCAATGGCGAGGATGTTTGAAACGTCATGGAGCGTTGCCTCTCGAATCACCATAAATTGTGAACTGACGTCGCCTGTCGTCCTTCTCTCTTCCGTATCTCCCACCTGCGTGTTGAAGGGAAAGTCATACATCAAGCTCGGCGTGAGCTTCTCTTGTCCATTCTCCGAGGCATACAGACGACGGGCGGCCACGTTGTCGTATTCGGTCAAAACCCACGCCTCCGTGCAGCCAAGTTCCCGCCCACGTTCCAAGAGTCGATGCAGTACCGCCCGCCCAATTCCCTGTTGCCGGTGAGACGGAGCCACTCCCACTTCGTTTATGAACAGTTGTGGCGGCTTGTCGGGATGGATGTAGTGAACGCCCGAGGCAAAGCCGACTACAAGGTCGTCATCAATCGCCACGACAATGTGGTGACGAGGGTCATTCAGGAAAGTGCTGCTGAGTGAACGCTCGACGGCGTAATCGAATACCTCTGCACCGACGTTGACGAGCACACTCTCCTCGCCCGCACGAAGAAGCCGAATATTTACCGCCATGCGCCTCAAGTACGTGTCAACCGCGGGAGCTTGAAGTACTCACAGACCCTCTCGGCCACAACGGCTGGTTCAAGCGCGGTGTTATCAACCTTCAGATGGCGATCAGCGTAGACAAACGTGCCGACAGTATTCAGTTGATAACGGCGATCCGCATCCAACAGAAAGGCGCGAGATCCCTCGACATCCCTTTGCGGTCGTTTTTCTGCAAGTCGTAATGGGGTGTCGCTGCGCCGGAGCCGCTCCTTCTGCTCCGCTTGGAGTTCTACGAAAATCGTTTCCGCATCGTGACGGGCAAACGCCTTGATCGCGTCATCCACGAACGCCGTATCGTCGGGGTCGTCGAGCGCCCACACGAAGGTGAAAATCAGCCCTCTTTCGTTGGTCGCAGCAAACTCCTCGAACACCCGCTGCCGAAACTCCGCCACCAGCCGCCCGTAGGCAGCGGACCCGAACGGGAACAGGCGACTGATAGGATCCACGGACATGTGGTTGTGGAATAGCCGAAAGCCGGTCAATCGTTCCAGCTCGATGCCGACCGTCATCTTCCCAACCGCAGGTGGACCGAAGATGATCACCAGGGTCATTGGGCGCTCAGTGTAATTCACGGAGATGAACTATGAGCTGGCACGAACGGCGACTCGTACTGCCCACATGAAAGAGCTACGTCCGCTTCTTGTCATCGTCAATGGCCCGCCAGCAGCCGGCAAGACGACCATCGCTGACACGCTGGCCCGTGAGTTGGCGTTGCCCTGCTACGGAAAGGACCTCTTCAAGGACATCCTCTTCGACACCCTCGGCTCGAGTGACCGTGAGTGGTCGATTCAAGTTGGAGCCGCGAGCGTGCGCATCCTGATGGAGATCGCCGCCACCGAATTACGGGCTCGCCGTTCGTTTGTTCTGGAGAATGCCTTCGTCCCGAAATTCGACCTGCCACGACTTCAGCGATTACGGAAGCACTTTTCCTTCGATGTCGCCCAGGTGTGGTGCCACGCCCCCGCGAACCTCTTATTCGACCGTTTCCATGCTCGCTCGACCGCTGGCGGGCGGCATCCGGGCCATGTCGATGATCGGATGACGTTCGAGCAATTTGAGCGACTGGTAATCGAGCGCGGTTATGCTCCGCTGCCTCTCGGCGGAACACTGATCGAGATCGATACGACTGATTTCAACGCGGTCGACGTCATAGCGGTGATCCGCCAGCTCCGACCGCTGGTGTCTCGCCGATAGCTCCTCGGGATCTTCCCGCGCCGCCACACGCTCCGCCTGCGACCACGCATCGTTGCGAGAGAACGCGCTTGGTCGGTGAGGGTCACCTTTGCCCCTGCCGCAAGGTCGTGATCGTCGGGCAACACCCCGACAGCCGCTACTGAGGAATCATGTCGAGATCCCGAACAGCGTGCCAGGTTCCCATCGCATCCCGAGTGATTGGCCGAATGGCGACTTCATCCGGCGCGAGCTTGAATTGAGGAGTCTTGCGGATCGATTCTGGAATTTTCGGTTGCACAGGCTGAGCCACCATTCTCCAAGACGGTCGGCGGCGATGCTCCAATCAGGAGTCAGCATCAACGCGTGCGTTCGCACTCACTGCCACCGGGTAGCCGCGGGCAAGGGCCTAGACGCTAGAATCTCCGGCCATGAACACCGACGCAGCATTCTGGTTCAGTCTTGTGCCGCTATTATTCTTGCCCGTCGTGCTCGTGAACATCGCGTGGTATGTGGCGGTGATCGTGTTGCTTTACAAGATCTGGCGCAAAGTGAAACACCTGCCGGGTTGATCCCGAAATCCAGATCATGCCGATCCCCAAGGCTTCCCGTTGGTTAGCAGCAACGGACACGTGACGTCATAAACGGCCCGAGATAGGCTAGACCACGGCTCGTCAGTGAATCTGAACGCCGAACTCGTCCTACGGCATCCCACCCTCGATGACGAGGAGGAGTTCCTGCGGGCCCATCACGCGACGACTCCCGAGTGGCCCTCATTCCTCCATTACTACACCGAGGAGATGCCGTTCGATGAATATCTTGAACGGCTGAACCAGACAGAGCGCGGGATCAATCTGCCAGCCGGTCACGTCGCCGAAACCTTCCTGTTTACTTTCTTGGGTCCGAGGATCGTCGGTCGTGTCGCCGTTCGTCACTCGCTCAACGAGGTTCTGGAGCGGGTGGCGGGGCACATCGGGTATGCGGTGGTGCCAGAGTTCCGCAGACGTGGTTATGCGACCGAGATGCTTCGCCGCGCCATTGAGATTGCCTCAACGCAGCTCGGGATCAGGCGCATTCTAGTCACCTGCGACGACGACAACATCGGATCGATCAGGGCGATTGAGAAAAACCGTGGAGTCCTGGAGAACATCGTGAGTGGGCCTGATCTGCCTAAACCGAAGCGGCGTTATTGGATTGTGGCGTAGCTCATGGAGTCGCCTCGGCACCTCGCCACGCCGTCAACGGTAGATATCCTTCGTCATGCAGACAGGTCGATTCTGTCTCGTTCTCGTGGTGCCGTGATAGCGCTTGCGGCCTTGAGGTGAAGCGGCAATCGCCAACAGTCGTGTCGTTGGTGATCAACCGCATCGAGCGACCGACCCCCGACTGAGACCGTGCAGCTCCGGTCCAAGGTGATGACGAATACCGCAGCAACGATAACCGTGCGCACCAAACCCGCAGGCGATGCAACAACGGTATCTCAGAGCGAATCAGCGGCGTTTCCGGCAGTGGCACTTCGGTGATGAGTGAAAGCCGATCGCCGTTCCCTCCATCACCAGAGCCTGAGGAGGGGGACTACCTCTTGGAGGCCGCTCCTGCAGGTATCGGCTTCGATGTCACGGGCCATCGCGTCAACGAGCAACGACGGATGTTTCACGATCCCGTGTCCACGTTGAATTACGTTATGCAGGGTGCTCGCACGTCGGGAAGACTCGCCTTCCGTCGTGACGATAAGGGACGGTGGGTTCTATTGCACCTAACTTTCGGTTCACTCCAGCCTCGGTCGCAGCGAGTCAACGCCAGACTACGTGTGACCTTCCATCTTCAAACTTAACTCGCCCAGTCTGCACACCGCGTCACATCATTGGCCGAAAATTGCGTCGCACCTCTTGCCAGTTCGCGGTACTGATGGCACTGTCGTCAAAGCCCCAATGGCACAGCGAGACGACATTCAGAAAGACGCGATTGCTCTCCTACAGCAGTATCAACAGGCGCAACGCCCAGCGGGAACACTTCGCTACAGAGTGGTCGGTGGGCTTGTGGGTGGGATTATCGGCGCGATGTTCGGCTTCGCTGTCCTGCTCTTCGTCGCTGGATGGCTTTTTGGTGGTAACGCACAGACTGGCCTCGCCGCGGTGTTCCTCGGCGTCCCTTGCGGGGGGTGGTTAGGAGGACGACTCGGATCGAAATGGGCGTCCGAGGGGTAATGCCGCCGCGCAACCGTGAATCGGTCGCCGTTTTACTTCGGCCACCAACGCGCCGCATGTTTCTTGAGAGCCGCTCGAGGGCAGCAACATCGAGCTTGGATCGGGAGTGATGCATTCGAAACAACAACCGAGTTCGAGCTGTCATCGGCGCCAGGACCTTGACTACCCGACTCATCGCGGTGATCCCATCATGCGTGAGGACTTGCGTCAGCTCTCGGATCGCCATCCTCATGCCAGGTTACCCATGTGATTTGTTTTGATCAGGGGAATTGCCGCTTCACTTATCGGGTCGTCGCGGTTGCCATTAACGCTCGCAACGTCCTTCTTCGTCGCGGCGAGCATGAGTCCTCGTGGCCACTACCGGGGTGGACGATCAGAACTGGGTGAAACTGCCGACGAAATCGTCGGCGTGTTGTTGGTGCTCTATGACGCGCACAAGGTTTACACCTGCACAGGAGATACAAACTGGGTCGAAACAAGCAGAACGGGCCAGGCGTATAACGAGCGAATTGCGGACCACGATGCTATTTGACGTGAAGCGTGATCGCCACCGCCAACACACTCCGCACGTTCTCAGCGTTCTGGCGCAAGGTTGCAACTTCCATTGCGACAGCTCCTTCACGTAATAGCCGTCGAGGCGCGAACTGCCTGACGAACGCACGATCAACACCCGTTCAACAGTGTCGGTCCCCGAAACACACGCCTCAGACGTGGGCGGCAGCGCCCGTTCGATACCGTGGATCGCTACTCCGACATCGATCTGAACCTCCTGATCAGAGATGACGCCTCAGCAGATCGGTTGTATGAAGTGGCAGAGCGAGCCCTTCGAGAGATTTCTCCCATCACCCACAGCCATGTCGTTCCTCCCGGTCGTTACTACAAACTCAGGGACGGTGGCGACTACCTGTTCGTAGACCTGTGCTTCGTGCGGGCGGGCGCGCCTGATCACTGTCTGGACGTTGAGCGGCATGGTCGCATCAAACCGCTGTTCGATAAAGGCGAGTGGCTGCACTCACGATCACTCGATAGTGCGGTCACCGCCACGCGACAGAAACGCTTTCGGGAACTCCAGGTGTGGTTTCCGATTAGCCAGAGTTTCGTGAGAAAGACGCTGCTGCGCGGGCACGATCGAACTTGTCCGAATGCGTTACTCGCCTCTCAAGTGGGATTTCGGAATGCGTTACCTCGAACGCGATCTACCCTTTCTATCGCGGCCACGTTTCAGGAAAAGAGCAGAAGCCTGGGGAATAGAACTGTTGCAGTCGCTCGACGCAATGGAGAAACGACTTCCGTGATGTCGTTTTCCGTGTGGGCGTCGACTCGACCGTTCGTGATCCGCGCAAACTGAGCGCGAGCTTCGGCAGGAGCGTCGATGGACCGTTGGAAGTTCTTCGCCATTACCCATGCACAGCACCGTATTCTCAATCCGCTTAGCGAGGTGAAGGTTGACGAAATCGTTTCTCTCCTGAACCTGACAGCGGACGCACATCTCTATGACGCGGGATGCGGCAAGGGCGAGTTTCTCGTGCGAGCCGCGTTGCGTTGGGGCTGCCGCGGGTTGGGTGTCGACGCTTCGCCTTACTTCGTTGCTGATGCCCGCAACCGAGTTGCCGCCTCGAACCTTCAGGATCGCATCCAGATCATCGAGTCGAAGGCGGAGGACTTTCCGGTCGAACCGGCATCCTACGACGCGGCGGCGTGCTTCGGTGCGACGTGGATTTGGGGTGGCTACAAAGGCACCCTGAACGCGCTTCGCTCCTTCACCAAACCGAATGGCCTGGTGGTGGTCGGGGAACCATTTTGGAAACGGCCACCTTCGGAGGCGTATCTCAACGCCACCAACATTCCTCCTGCCACTTACGGCACCCACATCGAGAACATGCAGGCGGGCCACGCACTCGGGCTCACGTTCCTACACTCGGTCGTATCAAGTGACGATGATTGGGACCGCTACGAGGGATATCAATGGTATTCAACTGAACTCTACGCCCGTCAGAATCCTGACGATGCAAATGTGCCGGAGGTGCTGCGGCGCGAGCATGAAGGGCGTGATGCCTATTGGAAGTGGGGACGGGACGAGATGGGATGGGCGGTTTACATGTTCTTGCGTTGACCGTTTACTTTACATCTCATGCAGTTGGTGATTCGCCCCTTCCGAGACGCTGACGCGCCTGCGCTCTGGCAGGTATTCCATTCCGCCATTCACGGCATCGCCTCACGCGACTACTCACCTGAGCAGATCGAAGTGTGGGCACCACCACAATGGGACACGGCGCAGTGGGCCGAACGGATGCGCGGCATCCAGCCGTTTGTAGCCGAGCGCGAAGGAGTCATCGTCGGGTATGCCGATGTGCAGGAGAACGGCTACATTGATCACTTCTTTGTTGCTGTCAATACCGCACGGCAGGGTGTGGGCTCGGAGCTGATGAAAAAGATTCACGACACCGCCGCGTCACAGGCGCTTCCATCCCTCTTCGCCCACGTCAGCATCACCGCACGCCCATTCTTTGAGCGTTGGGGATTTACGGTGGAGCGAGAGCAGACGCTTGAATTGGGAACAGTTGCACTCACCAACTTCTTGATGCGAAAGCAACTCTGAACGTCAAGGCCGCTCGAAGGCGCATTCATCGCCGCTTGAACACGAATACGTCAATCTGCTCCGCAAACGCTTCCTCAGGCACGGATCTCTATCAGGCTATCGTGCGGATGGATGGACATGGAAGGGATCGTGGCGAACTGGAAGCGGGGGTCGTATCAGTCGAACGGCACCACGTCCTGGCTGAAGGTCAAAAGTCCTGATTAATCGCCGGCTGAGGGCCGTCACGAGTTGTTTGACAAACGCCGTCCGCGAGGGGATCGGGCGCGATGGGTCAGGCCGCAGCTTTCGTTGCGGTAGTGGATAAAATCGGCTGATGCTCAGTGAGCAGCAAGTGCGACTCGTCGCACAAGCCTTCGCAGACGCATTGGATCAAAACGACTTCGACCGAGCCGCTTCGCTACTGTCGGTTGATTGTCGCTACGACACGCGCTCGACCCCCGGCGCAGGTATGCTGATCGGCGCCTCGGCCATCATCAACTCCTATCGGTGGCACGACCAGCGAGCGCGAACGGCGTTTGATCGCGTCGATTACCTCAGTGAAGTTGAGGAAGTTGATGGTTCCGCCGCTCTGGTTCGCTTCACGGATGATCTGGAAAAGGACGGCGAGCGCCACACGTATAGCTGCTACCAGCGTCTTAGCATCGGCGCCTCCGGTCAGATCACCGCCATCGCGCAACAGGAAATCGAGGGCCAACGAGCGGCGCTGGACGCATTCACGAAGCGTGTTGGCGTGGTGCTCGCGTCAACGAACTGAGGTGACCGATGCCTTTCAAGAGTCAGGCACAACGCCGCAAGTTCGCGCAACTTCTCGTTGAAGGGAAGATTTCACATCAGACGTTCGAGGAGTGGAACCGCGAGACGGGCGGAAAGAAGTTGCCCGAGCGGGTGAAGGCGAAGAAGGCCGTCAGGAAGCGGACACGCAAGAAGGGATAGGACTGACAGTATCGTCCTCGCTTCTGTTACGGTACGGGAACGACGACACGCATCTCACCGCTCCTTGTCGGGCAGCCTGCACGCTCAGCACCGTTCTCCAGGACAGCCCGCGATGCACCAGGGCAACAGCAAGATCGACTGCTGCTTCGCTCGTTAGAGACGACGCCATGCACCGCTCTGCGTCCTCTACAACATCTTCAAGGGAAGTTTATGACCGCCGCTGGCAGGCGTTGCGCTGGACGAGGCCCTGCTCCTTTTCGCTAACGATGTAGGAACAGGCCGACTGACCTACGGGCTATGCGAATCGGAACAGGGCTGGATAGAAATAACACATATCCATCGATATTACATCCTGTAAGATAGGCCCATGCGGGCAGCTCTCACCGCTCTCACGACCGTTGTGATGTTGTGCCTTCCGGTCCTCGCACAATCGAGTCGAGATGCCGCGCCACAGTTTGAGGTGGCCTCAGTGAAGCCGAACAAGAGCGGGGAGACAGGGTTGGGATTGGATGTGCAACCAGGGGGCCGCTTCGTCGCCACGAACATTCCCCTCCGCCAGTTGATACGTGCGGCCTACACGTTGCAGCTCTACCAAATTGCGGGCGCACCGTCGTGGGTGGAATCGGAACGGTTCGACATTACCGCACTCGCAGGCCGCGACATCACCGTTACCGTGCCGTGGACACCAGGGGGAAAGTTCGCGCTCGTCCAACTGTTGCTGCAATCATTGTTGGCTGATCGCTTCAAGATGGTCGCGCACACCGAGATGCGCGAGTCGGCGGTGTATGCGCTGGTGTTGAACCAGCCTGAACGCGATCCCCGAGAGAAACTCCGGGTCGCCAACGCCGATTGCATGTCGGATTGCGGAATGCACATTGCCCCCGGCTCCTTGCGTGCTCGCAGGGTGCCGTTACGACAGGTGGCAGAATTCCTTTCGCAAGTAACTGGACGCTTGGTCACCGACGCGACCGCGCTGGACGGCAATTTTGATCTCGACTTCACATGGAATCCCGATCTGCAATCATCGACAGCCGACCTGCCCTCGATCTTCACCGCGCTTCAAGAGCAGCTCGGGCTCAGGCTTGAATCGCGGCGTGAGCCGATTCCGACGTTAGTGATCGACTCCATTCAGCGGCCGACGCCGGACTGAATAATGCAGCGATTGCAAGTGGCTGGTTGACAGCCAATCTGACAGCCAAACGGATGGACGAGCACGACGTTGACCCGTCTCCAACATGTCTCCACGACGGGGGGAATCTTGAGGACACAGCATCCCGTGCTGCCACGCGAGGTGCGACCGATCAGACGATCTCGATGAGCGCTTCTCCCTGCTCCAAGGCAGCAACGATGGCGCTCAATTCGGGCTCGATTCGCCGCACCAACTCGACACGCCGTGTGCCGATCGCACCCACACCACCGAGGACCTTCGCGCAACACGTGATGAATCGCGAAGTCCTCATCCTTGGTAACGATAACCGCTCCAACGGTCGTGGCGTACTGGCGGATGGCTGTGTCTGCTGCGGTCGCCAAATCCCGATCGATGACGTGTTCCGCGACGAGGCCGAGCGACTCGAGCTTCCGCGCAAGGGCTGGCGGAAGCTGAGCGTCGACGAGGAAAGCCGCATCGACTGCGCGTCGCTTTGCGATGTGTTCTTCTTGATGGTGGCGACGGCAAAGGCGGGCGCGTGTCCTGCTGCGCGAAGGCCGGCGCAAGGGCAACCGCAGCCGTGAGAAGGAGAGCGAGAAGGCGAGCCATGCCGGAGATTACGGCCCGGCCGTGCCGAGTTTCACATACGGCAGTAGTCATGGCCGAGCGCGCTTGAACACCAGCTTGATGGGCGTTTCCTTGCCGCTTGGGTCGATCGCCACCACGTCGATGGTCATGGTCGTGCCGTCTGCGTCTATCCGCCTGACACCCCTGGTGTTGATCTGGCCATTCACCTTTGCAATGACGTTGACCGCATGATCATCGAGAACGGTTTCTGAGTAAGTCAGCGGCGTCTTGGTACCGTCGATCTGGAGCGTCGCCAGCGGGATCGATTGGTATTGCGGATAGTCCTTGCCGTCGCTCTTCGACACGATCTGGATGAAATCCGGATGGCCATTGGTCAATTTTCGGGTGACCAGATTGACGAGATAGCCGTCGGGGCGAAGGTCAAAGCTGCGCGTTTCGGAGGCCAGAGGAAACGTTGCCGGCAACACAGACGACTTGAGGTCGAGCTCCCAGATCCCCAGGACGTGCGGCACTTGTGCGTTGGCGCGCGGCGCCAGCAACAACGACCATACAAGCAGCGCAATCGTTTTCTTCATGGCTCAATCTCCTAAAGGTGCTTTCACAGGCTGCCGCGGCGGCTGGCCGGCGGCACAATGCCGTTGAGGCGCAGGTACACCACCATCTGCCCATAGATGTCCATGCTGTGAAGGATGGACTCGTAGACCAGGCGCACGCGGCTGGCGGATGGCCCCATGCCCCGTACCGCAACGCGCTCGTTCAACTGCTGGTCAGTGAACTCCTTCAGCACGACGTCCCAGTAGTCCATCGACTGGCGCAACGCGGTCATCACCTCGGCCTTCGTCGCGGCCTTCATGTTCACGGCGGGCACCGGTGTCTTGCCGCCAAGCAGCCCGGTGAGGCCCTGGTTCGCCTCCACGACGTGCATGATCTGTTCGCCGTAGCTCCGCTGCGCCGGCGTGGACTTGTAGCCGAACTTGTCGGCCGGCATCGCGTCGGCCGCGTTCACGAGCCACTCCTTGTGCATGGCCCAGTCCGCCTGCACATCTCCCGCAAGCGTCGTGATAGTCGGCGCCGCCGGCGGCGCGCCCCGCCTTTGCTGTTCCTGGGCGGATCCCGTGTGAGCCAATCCGAGTGTGAGCAGCGTTGCCGCCGCCATGACTAACGGGTTCTTCATAAACTCTCCTTTGATCATCGGCAGACGAAACTGTTGGCCTTGGACGGATCGCCGCTGCGGTAGTACGGAAGTTTCGGCCAGGCACACACGGGACGCTCGAAGCCTCCGCGGCTTTTCGCCACCATCGAGTTCGGCTCCACGCCCTTCTCAACCCATTCCTCGAGAGCAGCGAGGGGATCGAACGTATTCGCGCCAAGGCCACCGCCGCAGTGATCCACGCCTGGGAGCGTAAACAGCCGGATATCGGAGCCACCGTTGGCCTTCACCGCACTCTCGTAGTAGTCGATCGTGCCAAAAGGCGATGTGGTGACATCGTCAAGACCGTGCCACAAGAGGAGCTTGCCGCCACGTCGCAGGAATCCCCTCAGATCGGTGGAAGTCGCCTCGTATTCTTTAGCAAACGCAGTGCGGTGAATCGCCTCCTGCTGCTTCTGAATATCGAACGTCGCGTGATCGAAGCCCGAGTCACCGAACATCAGTGGGACTAGGTCTCCCAAATTACCGTTCAGGAAGTTGCGCGGCCCCGCCGGGGTGGTAGGCATCACGGCTGGGTTCCACCCCATCTCGCTGCCACGAGTGAGCCCGTAGTTTCCGACAACGCCAGACGGTGTCCGCACCGTGCGATACACCGCATTCAGCGCATCGACCTGAGGTGGGGTGAGGCAACTGCCGGCCGCCTCTCCTGCTTTGCATGCCAGCGATTCCGGTTTCCATTGACAGCGGCGGGGATCGGTGATCACGCCATCCTTCAGGCCATCGGTCGCATCACACGCCGACAGGACCGCCTCGTGCACAAGCTTGAGCTGCTCCACCGCGACAGCCGCGCCAGGCGTCTTGAAGATCTGGTCGCGCACGACGGTGCTCGACTGCGTGAGCAGGCTGTGGACCGGCGCACCGGCGACGACACCGTCATAGTCGTCCGGATAGCGCTGCGCTTCCATCAGCCCCATCCGTCCGCCGGTGGAGCACCCCTGGAAATAGCTCTTTGTCGCGGGGCGGCCGTAGTAGCTGGCAATGACGCCCTTCCCCAGAACCGTCATCTCGTGAACGGCACGGTGGCTGAAATCGGTGACTGCAACGGGGTTGTCCGGGATCCACGACGTGTCGAAACGCGACGGACTTGGATGACCGCCGTCCGTCTGGGCCGTGGCATAGCCGCGCGGTAGACCGGCGTCGGCCGCTCTGCTCGGTCCCGTCGCAAATGGCGGAGCGCGTAAGTCGAGGATACCGGCGAAGCCGGCTCCACCGAGGCCCAGCATCCGGCCATTCCAGTCGTCGGGCAGGCGGAAAACGGCCGTGATCTTCGAGCCGGCCACAGGACTGATCTGCGCGGTGACCTCGCAGAACGCTGGCGTGCCCGTCCCGGCATCCGCGGGAACCGCCACGGCCTTCTGCACAATGGTGTTGGGAAACAGCCCCGGCCTGAGCAGGTCCTCGCAATTCTGCGCCGCGCCAACATGTTGTGACCGCATGGCGCAGATCGCGGCCAGGACTCCCCACAGCACCCAATCACGTCTCGTGCGCATCGTCGTCCCCTTATATGTTCTGCAAAAGAAAACATATTACCGGATCGGATGTCAAGGCACACGTGAACGGCAGTCAGCTTGACAAGCGTCGCCCTGTATGTCTTATTCTGTAAAACAAATGCCTCGCGGAGACTTTCTCGGCTCGCTCGAGCAGATCGTGATGCTCGCCGTCATGCGGCTGGGCGCCGATGCCTACGGGATGACGGTTCGCCGCGAGATTGAAAAGCGGACGGGCCGTGAGATTTCCATCGGCGCGGTGTATGCCACGCTCGAGCGGCTCGAAGCGAAGGGCTACGTCAGCTCCTTTACGGGCGAACCGACGGCGGAGCGCGGCGGACGCGCCAAACGGCACTTCGAAATCGAAGCCGCCGGACACCAGGCCCTCAACGCGTCACAAAACGCGCTCAAGAGCATGTCCGAAGGCCTCAGCCGCCGGTGGAAGCGCGCATGAGTCTCTCGACGTCCGCCGTCTCGCAATGGATTCTTACGCGGCTGATGCCGCCCGCGCAGGCGGAAGCCCTGATCGGAGATCTGCTCGAGGAGCGCCGGCTGCGCCTGCAGGCGGAGTCTCACGTCAGCGCCGCCGGCTGGTACTCGAGGCAGCTTGCCTCGTCCGTGTCAGTCTTGCTGTGGGCCTCGCTGCGGCGCGGCGCGTGGCTCGTAACGGTCGTCACCGCCGTCGCCAGCTTGATCGCCGCATTGCGCATCATGGCGGTGATTCAGTCTGCGCTGCGGCCGATGATGACGTCGAGTGATGCGGAGAACGTCATCTTTCTTCTCTCGCTCGCCGTCGCACTGGCCGCCTGCGGGTCCGTCGCCGCGTCAATCCGTCTCGGGGCGGCGCGAATGCTCGCCTTCCTCGTGTTTGCCTTGGCATGCGCGGAGAATGCGATGGCCCAAGGCGCTCCGCTCTGGTTAAAGGGGGCGTTTCTCGTCCTCGGTCCGCTGGCTACAATCGCCGGCGCGACTCTCTCCGGGTGGCTACGCCGTGTCTGGCTTTAGCTGGACTTCTCAGACGTCCGCTGTACGCGAGGGCGGGGACCCCGCCGGTAATGCGCGTCTTACACGCGGCGGTCAGGCCGATGCTGCCGCTGACGATTCTCGCGACGCCTGCATCAGTGAGGTCTTCGGGTCCTGAGTAGCAGTTGGGTCTAAGGCGAGTCCGGGGGCGTGGAGGTGCCGTGGAGAAGTCAACTTGTCAGACAAGCTGACGCTGATTACCGAGCATTGGCGGCCGAAGATCGTCGGGGCGCTCAATGGCCAGGAAGTCAAGCTGGCGAATTTCGCGGCACGCGTTCGTTTGGCACCACCACGATCAAGAAGACGAGCTGTTCCTTGGAATCCAGGGCGGCCGTTTTACGGTGGAGTTCCGCAGTCATTCAGTCGACCTCGGTCCGGGGAAGTGTCTTATCGTGCCAAAGGGAGTCGAGCATCGACCGTGGCTGATGTGGAGGCGCACGTACTCTATTCGAGCCCGCACCGACTCGCAACACCGGCAACGTCAGGGATGCGGTGTTCATGGCTCCGAACGGCGCACTGATCCAATCCCCGGGGCTGTTGGCGCTCACCGAAGACTGACCATCTGTGCTCGGTGAAAATTGACCGGGGCCAGAAGCCGGCGGTCATGCCTGCCGGCGGTGATTCTATCCCGGGGTCAGTTCGTGTCGGCGACGCCCTCCTGCGGTTTGTAGCGAGCCTGTTCCCGCGACTTGATGCGGGCTTTGGCCGTGTGACTGCTGTGGCGGAAGCGATAGGACTCATTGCCGGTCTCGATGATTTGGCAGTGATGCGTGAGGCGGTCGAGCAGCGCCGTGGTCATCTTGGGATCGCCGAAGACGCTTGCCATTCGGCGAAGACCAGGTTGGTGGTGATGATCACGCTGGTGTGCTCGTACAGCTTGGACAGCAAGTGAAAGAGCAGCGCGCCGCCTGACTGCGAGAAGGGCAGACAGCCCAGCTCGTCGAGGGTCACCAGATGAGGATAGGAGGTATTAGCGAGGGTCCCGGTTGACGGAATCGCCGTTATGCGACCCTCTGGGCTCCCTCTTGACCTTCAACGGCGCAGATTAGCATAGGCTCCAAGGCCACCCGCCCGGTTCGGCGTTCTGGACGAACCAGCGGGACCCTTCTCTCGAAGTGATCGCGGACGATTCCATACAGGAGCGACGCACCAGGGTCTCGCGGAGTGTAGGCGACCAGGCGGCACGTACGGACGACGACGCGTGTCGCGTGCCACCGCGGGACGCCCGTGCGCGTGTCAGGTGTCGGCCGCGGGAGTGAAGTGGCGGTGAACCGATTGCGACTTCTGCGTACTCGCCAGGTCAGGCGCCTGGCAGAAAACGCAAACGCCGAACGAGCACGTCGCCGTTTTACGTTCGACCACGGGATGCGAGGGGTGAGCGACGCCGACGGAAAGGCTCGGGGTCTACGATTCAGTTCCTTGAGGGCGTCGCTCACCCCTCGCTACTGACCCACGTGCCAGTCGGCGTGAGCAATTTCAGGCCCACAGACGCGCAACAGACCGAGAGTTCGGGGCCGACAGCGGGGCCACCAACATGTGGGAAGTGGTCGGCCCCGGATGCGGCCCTCCTGAATGAGGCGCTGATCGAGACAGCGGTGATTCAGTGGATGCGACAGAGATCCCTTGCCATCGACAACTGCTCTAACGAACCGCGCGCAGACACTGACAAGGGCGGCGCAGCCGCCGCGCGTGGGCGCGAGGGCAACCCTTGACAGTGTCGAGCACGGTGCGAGACTCGCACGTCGATGGCATTACGCCTCTTTGCTCGAAGAGTTGCGACAGTGTCCGTCGCAGGGCAGAACGAGAGCATCACTGACGCTGAAAATGAACGCTCGACGCACTCTACGACGATGTAGGTGAGTTGCCATGAACCATTCTGAACCGACGCTCGACGAACTCCTGACCGTTGACGATGTCGCGGCTTTTCTGCCGCGGACGATGGTGGGCCTCGCGATTCTCGCGGGCCTGCGACGCCATGCGTTGTTCGCACTGCGCTGGAGGAGCATCGACGAACAACCGGGATGGCTGGCGGTGCGCGAGGCAGTGTATGACGACGTCTTCGACACGCCGAAGACAGAGGCGGGCACAAGGCAGATTCCGTTATCAGCTCCTGTCCTGAAGCTTCTATCGGCGTGGCGGGAGCATGTTGGATCGACGACACCTGACGGACTGGTGTTCGCAACGCGGATGGGCACGGCAATCGCACCCGGGAATGTCCTTCGACGCCATGTGTTTCCAGCGTGCGATCGATTGGGTCTGCCTCGCGCGACCTGGCTCACGTTCCGGCGCACGTATTCGTCGTGGGCACACGACTGCGGGGTGCCGGCCAAAGTCGTGGCGCAGCTGATGGGGCACGCCAACATCGACACAACGCTCAACGTCTATACGCAGGTGCTCGACGGAGCCCTGCGTAGCGCCGTAGAAAGGGTCGGCTGCACATTGTTCACGATTGATCACAAACGGGAGGGGGAGGAGGCGGGGTCGGCCGCGTAACTGATTGAAAATATTGGTGCGCCCTGCACGACTCGAACGTGCGACCTCCTGGTTCGTAGACCAACACAGGTATTAGTTCGTGCTGATTCTTCGTGGGTTTAGCTCCATGACGATGATGCTGTTACCCGGTGTTCGGCGGCAGATTGTGCACGAATTGATCACAGCCACCGAGTGTTCAGCGACGCTGTAGGCATTGGGACGGTCAAAACTCGTCGAGCGCCGCCACCGTAGAAAGCATAGACGCCACAAATTGCAGATTATCGGCAAGAGTTGCAGAGAGGGCGGCGCCGGACCAAACATGGGCACGGACAAGGACGCCAATCTGTGAAGACGTGTTCTCAGCAAGTCCGGGAACAGGAATTCGCACCCTTCCTCGCGAAGCCGACGAGACACGCAGTAACGACCATACAGCGCCAGCTCGGGATCCGTTCGCAAAAGGAGCGGCGCCGCAAACCGAACCATCCGGCCGTAGGCCGGAAGACCGAATGGCATCCCCAAGAGCCCGGCGGAGTTCGCGCATGAATTCGGCGTTTGATACAGGTGTCGGCGCTGTCGCCAAATAGGCGCCCGACATGCTGGTATCGGTGATTGCACTCAGGAAGAGCCGATTCATGTCGCGCTCATGGATCCAGCTGACGCCTTGCCGACCATTTCCGACTGTGCCCCCGAGGCCCACGCGCGCCAAGGCGGCAAGCCGCTTGAGCGTCCCACCAGTTCGTCCGAGCACGAAACTGGTGCGCAGGATCAATGCTGCGCCGAACGCTCGTGCGTCGTTCTGCCGAACCAGCAAAGAACACGGTTCAAAAACGATAGTAGGGCAATTCCCGTGGTCGCTAGTGCCATGGTGAAAAGCGTCGTGCCCCACACGTTGTCGCTCAACCCGTCATACCAGATATCAAAGGCTACCGCCGGCCCCAGCAGCGCCCATCACAAGAGCACGTGCATCATTTCCTTTCATCTGGCGACCAGTCGCCATCCTTGGAAACCGATATGGCCTCGATCGCTTTCAACTCATCCTCTGAATGCACCGTTCTCACTGAGTGCATGAAGTCACGCCCAAATAGATCGGCGACAGCTACAATGGTGGTGATCCGGATCGTTCCAGATCGGCACTTGATAGCGTACCACTCGAGGTAGTTTGCGTCGGGGTCATCTGGAGAGAGACGAGATAGAGATACGATTGAATCCCACTGCCCTGACTCGCCGAGGCCCAGCAGCCTATCTGTTCCTGCCTCGTCCCTTGATACGGGCACCGATCCAAGAAACGAAACCGAATGCTCCGCGGTGGGCTCGTTGCACTCCGCGCATGTTTGCCCCAAGAGTCGAGTCAGCCTGGGCTCCCCTTCGACAACAGGTAACCCGAGCATCTTGAATGGATTCCACCATTTCATCGTTCGATCTCATCGAGTGAGCGGCGGACGAACTCTCTACCCGCCATTCCGCCAGCGCCACTCTCAATAACCGTTCCGACATATGCACCCGCCCGCCACATCCGGGCGCCCAAACACAAAGCCTCGCCGGCGAGGCCACCCACCCAACCGCCAGATGAACCACCCAAGTAGCTGCCCCAATAGAACCGCTCGCCACGCTGATCGCGGTGGCAGCTCGGCCCCAAACTAAGGTCTTACGGGCGAACGCTCTTGCGTCAGCCGCTTCCAGGCGTCTACCGTTGTGCGCACTTCCCCTGCGCGTTGAGACCGGAAACATACTCTGAGTACTCTTGGCCGATCGAAAAGAGGATTGATTGACAAAACGGCCTGATCACGTTGTCGCGACGCCGCGAGGCCACATCCGTCGAAATTCTGCAATATTGCGACTCACGGCATCATGATACGGGGCTATCTCTCCGCATGGCGGCTCCCGATTCGACCCGTATCGCCCGCAGTATTGGACCAGTAACCCTCATGCGGACCTTCCCCGTGCGAGACGCCGCGGGTCGTTTGTTGGCATTCGAGATTCGGGCACAACTCTTCGGATGGCAGCTTGCCAGGGCTTTGAGGAATGTCCCTGAGGTGACTGACGTACGCTCGCGAAAGTGGTGGACAGGCTCTCCCGACGTGCACATCCGGTTTCAGTATCAAGGACGGGAATTCGTTGTCTGGGAGCCGTTTGCCGACAGCAGTCGATGGCACATCGGTCCTGAAGACCACCATGCCCTGGATATCTCATTCGATGACCTGCAGCGTGCGCTCGCGATCTCGCACGAAGCAACCCCAAATCCCATTCGGTCGTTCCTGGCGTTCGTCGTCTGTTGCGCGAGCACGGCTGCTCTATTCTTCATCTGGGCGACGGCCCCTGTCTTGGACGTGCTCGGAATTGACGGTTGGCGCGCAATCGGGATGATAGTTGCGGTAGTGGTTAGTGCCGCGTCGGCCGTCGCGGCACGCTCCCCGAACAGTGCCGTGGTGGCCGCTATGGGGATCGGGCTCCTCCTTGGCGTCGGGGTCGTGGAGGGCTGGCACAATGACGCAAGCCCCGGAATGTTCGACGCCATCGTGGACGGTATGAAGACCTTCTGGTTGGACGTGGCGCTGCTATTTGCCTGTGCGGTGATTGGCGTGAGCGCAGTTCGGTATCTGGTGGCGAGGCACGATTGACATGTTCGAGTTCCACGGATGGGCCGTGCTTAGGTGGCCGGGGGAATCCGAGGGCGCGAGAGAACAGATGAATGCGATTCGTCACGCTGTCGAAGCCGCGCGCGATGACTTCTGCTCGATTGACCTGGTCACCGCCGGCAACTCGCTGTCGGTCGTCTCGATGCACGGGTTACGCAACCATCGTAAAGAAAGCGTGTTCCATCTCCTGAATACGATCGCCAGAGAGGCCAAGGCGTCATACGGTTTGCTTTACGTGAGAGATGACGAAGATTCCTTGAGGCTTGATTGCGACAATAGCTTCCGCGTGTGGCGCCTTGCCCTAGGGGAAATCAGTGAGGTTACAGATCCGTTCCTGTCGCCCTGCGTTCCCACCATTGAAGGTCCGTACTCGGGTGAAGACACTTGATCGCCTCCGCTTGGGCGTCTGACGGACCTTGTCGCTGACGACATTGCTGGACCTGATACGAATTCCGACCGGGGTGTTCTTCTTTGGTTTCGGACTTTTATCCCTGACTTTACAGGTTGCGGGACGACCGGGGTTCGGGCGATTGGATTCCATCTTGGCCGCCACCGTCAGTGTTGCAACTGGGCTTCTCATCCTCCCCCGCCAACGACAGATGCTCGCGGGACCTCTGGTGTTTCTGGTTGGTCTTGCAGGCATTCTCAGTCTTATCAGATCGTGGCCAGTGCCCTTCGAAACCTCTGCACTCGCCTTTCTTCTGATCAACGTCGCGTATGTGGGTCTGGCTTGGAAAACCGTGCGCGTGGAGCCTCGTTATCATGCCGACGTCAACGTCCTCCAGAATGCCTCGGCAGGCCGCACTCTGTTCGGGACGCCCACGCCGAGCAAACTGGTCATCCAAGCTGACCATGTTCACATTCAACGCGGGACTGGACGTCCGGATGGAGAGTTTTTCCGAAACCGTCCAGATGTGGAAATTCGATTTCGGGACGTTGAACGTGTCCGGTGGCGTTGGAAATACCTGACGATCTTCGTACGTCGACGCTCTGGTGCCGTCGATCGCGTGTCAATCGACGTGCTGCCCCGATACCGATGGAGTTGGGTGGATGCACGCGCGTTGTACCTGGGCATGCGCGAGCGTCTGAGCTCGTACAGGCGCACACACCCGGCAGAATAACTCCTCGCATGCCTGAACTTGGACAACACTGGAGCCAGATTATCGACAGCGAGGCGCCCCGCCGCCCCGTGTGCTGGCTAGGCGTCTACGGAGCCGTTGTGGCGTTCTTTATGCTCGCTCTTGATGTGACCGCCTTGCTCAATGAGCCAGGGTTGTTATCTGTCTTGTCCGTGCACCCACGTTTCGGGATTGGGCTCTTTCTGGCAGAGACGACGGTCGGACCAACAGTATTGACCGTCCTAGATGTCCTCTCACTCAGCGTAGCCTGTCTCGTGATGAGCCGACGAAACAGCTGGTCGCTGTTTGTGTATCTCGTTTGTGAAGCGTTCCTTGCGTTGCCCACGCTGCTGATCATCGGACTCGGCGTTCTCTCAAATATGTCGTCAGGGCACGGGTTACCCATCGGTGTTGTAATCCCAGCGGCGATCTCCACCGTATGCACAGCCGCACCCTGGTTCTTCGCAAAGTCCTTGTACGCCCAGATCCTCTCACAGACCGGCTATGGCTACCCCTGTACCGCCGCCGGCACATGACATCGTGAGGGTAGCAATTTGGACCAACAGCAGGTGGAGTGTTCGGTTCACGGCAACCAGGACAAGACCTATGTGTGTCGCCACTTACTCCACAGCCTGCGCGATGGTCGTATACGCGGATTCTGGTTCGGTGCATCTGAAGACACCGAGCGGCCAGATGCCTGGTGCGACGAGTGCAACGAACACTTAATTGCCGGCGGCGGCTCCTGGACCGAGGAGATTCAGGCGAAGTGTTCGATCGCGCTTCTCTGCGGGATGTGTTACGACAACGTCAAAGCTCTCAATGACACGCGCTAAAAGCCAACGCCGATACCGCCGCCGAATGAGTGAAAGACGTCGCGGTTGTACTGCTCGACGACCTTGCCGAGACGGTACGAGATTTCGACGGCGACGCGCCGATTGAGCGACAGAGACAGTCCCCCACCTGCATCAACGAAAGTACGGGAATCAATACCGCCTTGCCAGGGAAGCGCGCCGCCCGGCTGATAGCGAACCGTGAAGCGCGCGACTCCGACGTTCGCTTCGGCAAAGGGCGTCAGCTGTCGGTCAGGCATGCGAAATCGGACACCTCCCGATACACGTCGGTCGATGCGCTCGCTTTCCACAAAAACGACGGTCACGCGATTCGGAACACCGGGAGGGCCCGTCGGTTTCGGTGGGACAGTCGGGTCGTCGCGTCCAAATTCCCGTGATGCCTCGAACGTGAGCTGGACAATCGGGGTGACGCTGAGGCCAACACCGATTCCCCAGAGAGGCATCGTTGTGGTATTCACCGGGCTCACGGTGGCAACGCCGAGGGCACGCACGATGATCGAATCCTGAGCGGAGGCGTCCCGCGCAACGAGGAGTCCGCCAAACACCAGGAGAGCCGTAACCCAGCGCCCTCGCATCGACAGCACGATTAACGGTCGCATCGCCGGCATGGTAACCCGAGGGCCGAGAACCGCTCTGACAACGACAGGTCATTCTGTCAGTTGCATCGGGACTGGAAGAGTCACCGACGGCATTCCTCGCGCGCTGAGGACGATCGACCAGAGCCCGGGCTCGAGATCGGCCGGGACGCGGACACGAAAGCTGTAATCGTCTATTGCCTCGGGCGTGAGCCGATGCGAACGTCGAGCGGCAGACAACGTCACACGAAGGCTGCGAGGCTCCCTGACCGGCAACATGCCATGAAAGGTCAAATCGTCTCCGCGCAGCACGCGGAAGCGGCTGGATAGCTCGGAACCTTCAGCCAGGTTCACCTGCTTCTGAATTCCACCGGAGCGATCGACGGAGATCGTGTCGATGGCAACTGAGACAGCAGTCGGGGTCACTGCATAGGTGCCGCTGTCGGACCACTTCGACACTTCTCCTGACCGCCAGGTGCGCGCCCGCAACGTTGCGACACCTGAAACCAGGGCCCTTGGTACTTGAATGTGAGCACTGTCAGGACGGACAGTGGCGGCAATCGCGACGCGGCGACCTTGACGAAACTCCACCTCTGTTCGTTCAGACCAATAGAGCGGGCCACTGCTGTGGACCTCGAGGTACGTCCACTGCCCGGCGCGTACAGATCTCATGAGGTGCGGCAGGATCGTCAGCGGGAGGGGCAGCCGTGTCACTTGAAACGTCAAGGCATTCGAGACCATGTCCATCCCGGCCGTACGTGAGTGAACGCGGACTGTCGCCTCCCCGTCAGGTGCGTCTGAAGGTGTGGCGAAGCCAACGACGTCACCCCAGGTGCTGGCGGCCCCTCGCGTAGTCTGACCATTCGCGTAGGTGACTTCGATGAGGTGCGACGCGGGAAAGTATGCACCTCGAATCGAGACGCCCGATCCCGGATTGACGAATGCGGGCTCGAGGACGTCGAGACGCGGCGCCGTTGGGTCACCAACCTGCAGGGAAAGCGGATTACTTCTCTGCCCAGCTCTGTCGATGATGAGCTCCCATTCCCCGGAGCTCAGGTCATCCGATAATTGCACCGCCATGAGCTGCGGTTCATGACTAAGGTCTTTGAGCGAGTAGCCTGAGTTGCCATAGCTCCCACGGACCACGACGCCCTTCCGCACGAACAGGACCTCGGGGCGTGGACTGCGATCGACGCCCAATCGATAACCTTCGACGCGGACTGTGCTGCCCGCAGTTGACTCGCGCGGCGAGATCTGTAAGAGCTGGGGCGGTTCAGTGTAGGGAGCCGGAGGGTCGGCCACCGGGATGTCACCGACAGTTGTGACGCCGCTTGTCTGCACTGAGGTAATGGCACAGCCAGTGGCCGCGAGTGACATGGCACAGATCCCGGCGGTGACGACTATTACGCAGCGGTCCACATCCCCTTTGACTCCGAAGAGGGAAATTTGTTCTTTCTATTGGTCCGCCGCCACGTGTCAGGCCTTCATTTTTGGGTCGGGCTGACCGGATCGCGGTCTAAGTTCCCGTGGCTGGACTTGCGACCACAATGCCCTCGGGCCTTGCGGCGTCGCGTTCTATTCGATCACCTCGAAGGCTTGATCAACCACGGCGGGCGGCGCAGCCATGATTTCGGGAATGTGAAAACGCGGCCCACTCGGTCCAACAGCCAGGGCCTGTCAGAAGGGAAACGTTCGCCCGCGCCGAGCGAGGGGTGAGCGACGTCCGACCGAGAATGTCGGGTCACCATTCGAGTGAGATGAGGGCGTCGCTCACCCCTCGCCTGTGACCCCGCGGTTGTGCGAATCAGCGCGAAAGCGGCCTGAAACTCACGAGAGGGTGAGCTCGCCGGGGCCGACACCGGGGCCAGCAGCGTGTGGGGTGTCGTTGGCCCCACAGTTGGCCCCTGATGAAATGCTTACCTTTGCTGAATCAGTCCACAACGCATGTCCCCTCTGCGTTCCATCGGAGATCCTTGGGCGTTTTCGATAGGTCTCTCGCCGACGCCCGTCAACGCCATCGATAAGAGCAGGAGTGAACCGCGCGCAGGCACCGTCAAGGGCGGCGCAGCCGCCGAGCGAGGGCGCGAGGGCAACCCTTGACGGTGCCGAGCACGGTGCCAGCATCGCGCGCCGATGGCGGCTCAATCGCTGAAGTCGCGACACTTTCAGCACTGCGCAGAACTGACACAGCTCTTGGCGCTGAAATGAGCGCATGAGTCGTCGCGCCTTTGTGACGCGGAAAGTGATCTGCCATGCCCTCATCGGAACCAACGCTTGACGAACTCTTGACCGTCGGCGATGTCGCGGCGTTGCTCAAGGTGAGCAAGAGCTGGGTCTACGAGCACACACGGACGCGTGGCCTTGCGTACGGCGAATGCCTTCCCCACATCCGTCTCGGCAAGTACCTTCGGTTCGACGCCCACGCGATTCACGCGTATCTCCAGAGAAATACGCGGGATGCTTCACTGCCATCCACGCGATCGTAGAATGCCGGCGGAGCTAAACCGCGAAGAGTCAGCGAGAGGAAAGGAACCTCGCATGACTCGATCAAAACGACAGTACGGCACTGGATCTTTACTGAAACGAGGAAGGGGATGGGCAATCCGCTGGCGGGAGATGGAAATCGCTCCCGACGGCACGCGGAAGAAGGTCTTGCGGTACGTGAACCTTGGCGACGTCACGAAGAAGGACGCGCGAGACGCTCTCGCGACGAAGCTGGTGACTGCAAATAGCGGCACGGGACCAATACGTTCACGGGTCACGTTTCGGACACTCGCCAGTCAATGGGAAGCGTCGGTAGTGCCCATGTACAAACACTCAACACAAAAACATCGTCGATCGACGCTGAAGTGTCATCTGCTGCCACGCTTCGGCGATAGACCGCTGTGCGATCTGACCCGACAGGAAATCCAGGCATACGTCGCGCAGCTTGCGCATGATGGCTATGCACCAAAGTCAGTCGATCACGTGCACGATGTCTTGAGCGCGATCTTGCGGACGGCCGTGAAGTGGGGCCATCTGCAGGACAATCCCGCTCGCGGCGTCGACCTGCCGACGCTCAAGGGCGTGCGCATGAAGTGGGCGCTGACAAGGTCACAGGCCACCGCTCTGATAGGTGAGTTGGCACTTCTGCCCCGGACGATGGTGGGCCTCGCGATTCTCTCGGGCCTGCGCCGCGGCGAGCTGTTCGCACTGCGCTGGAGGAGCATCGACGAACAACCGGGATGGCTCGCGGTTCGCGAGGCGGTGTACGACGGCGTATTCGACACGCCGAAGACGGAGGCAGGCTCGCGGCAGCCTCCGCTCTCGCGCGCCGTCGTCAATCTTTTGGCGGAATGGCGGCAGCACGTTGGGTCTACAACTCCGGACGCGCTCGTGTTCGCAACGCGAGTGGGGACGCCAATCGAACCGGCGAACATCCTTCGGCGTCACGTGTTTCCGGCGTGCGATCGGCTGGGACTCCCGCGCGCGACCTGGCTGACGTTCCGGCGCACCTACTCGTCGTGGTCACGCGATACCGGCGTACCGGCAAAGGTCGTGGCGCAGCTGATGGGCCACGCCAACGTCGACACGACGCTCAACATCTACACTCAGGTGCTCGACGGAGCGCTACGTGATGCCGTCGAGCGGGTCGGCGGCGGATTGTTCACTCTTGTTCACAAACCCGAGGAGAACGAGTCGGGCTCGGCCGCGTAACTGGTTGAAAAGAAATGGTGCGCCCTGCACGACTCGAACGTGCGACCTCCTGGTTCGTAGCCAGACGCTCTATCCAGCTGAGCTAAGGGCGCGAAGGGGTGAAACGCGCGGCGCGTCCCCCTATACACACCGGGGAACCAGCGCACAAACCGCTACTATACCACGTGGATCACGCGCATTCCCTGTCCACGTCCCTCTGGCTTCCCCTCCCGCGCACCGACGTCTTCGCCTTCTTCGCCGATGCTGCCAACCTCGAGCGAATCACCCCGCCGTTCCTCCGCTTTGAAGTGCGCACGCCGCTGCCGGTGATCATGCGCGCCGGTGCCGTCATCGACTACCGCATCGGGCTGCGGGGAATCCCCATGACGTGGCGAAGCGAGATCACGACCTGGAACCCGCCGCACCAATTCGTCGATACGCAGCGCCGCGGGCCGTATCGCGAGTGGGTGCACACCCACACGTTCGAGGACCTCGGCGGCGGCACGCTCATCAAGGACGATGTCCGATATCGCCTGCCGGGACCACCCTTTCCCGCACGCCTCGCGAATGCGATTTTCGTGCAGCGCGAGTTGACCGCAATTTTCGAGTTCAGGCATCGCGCGCTTGCCGACGCGTTCGCAGCGAGTGGCCGGGCTCGTCCCGCTCCAATCGAATTGTCCGCCTCGCCGGCCTGACCGGGCCCCTTTCCAGCACATTGGGATCCTAAGCTTAGAATTCCACGTGGACAAGTTGTCGCG
>JADMIO012726864.1_pt1 | contig 135509 bp, 122 predicted proteins | sample 8958161 | NCBI WGS metagenome assembly JADMIO01 (sample SAMN16585339, study PRJNA669376) | soil metagenome | isolation source: Crop rotation soil | place: USA: Cullars Rotation, Alabama | collected 2011 | reverse complement strand
CGCGACAACTTGTCCACGTGGAATTCTAAGCTTAGGATCCCAATGTGCTGGAAAGAACTTGATCTTTCATGGCGACGCAGATTATGTCATCTCTGGCAGAATTGCAATGGGCGTAATGTTGATCTTTACCGCGATAGGGCATTTCAGATTTGCAGAAGGAATGGCTATGATGTTGCCTGCTTCCATTCCTTTCAGAAAACCGCTGGTTTATTTCACCGGTGTTATTGAAGTTGTGGTAGGTTTTGGGCTACTGTTGCCCACTTGGAGAAAATTGCACGGGTGGCTATTGATATTGTTTTTGATCCTTGTTCTGCCGGCAAATATCTATGCTTCTTTAAAGCAGGTTGATTACGAGAAAGCGACATATGATGGTCTGGGGCTTTCTTATTTATGGTTTCGCGTTCCGCTGCAGATATTTTTCATTGTTTGGGTATACTTTTTTGCGGTATTGAATGCCCAGGATTGAACACTTATATTCTTCATAACTTTTTGAGGGTTCATTCCTGATCAATGCCTCACATTAGATTTCCCGTTCTGGGAAAATTCCTTAATTCCTGATAATCATTGTTGCAATTGATTTTCTGGGCAGATTGCTTAGCTGAAATAGGTAGTTCTTCCACAATTGCCCCACCGCTTTAGCGTTTTAGTAAAAACAATTCCTATGGAGCCCCGTCTACAAATTAATATGATGGACAAAATCCTCCGTCAGATGGAAGACGTTAAAAAGAGCCAAACCGCGGTCTTAAAAAAACTTACCCAAATCGAAGTGGAAAACATCAACCTCAATTCAGAATTATTGTCAGACGCATTGCCTGGCATCCATACTGAAATCGATGACTCTATTTCAAAAATGACTGCTCTTCTCGAAACATTTAAGGAGCATAAGATCGATTTTGAAGCGAAGCATCGCCCTTCAGAAGCGGCTTAATGTTTCAAAAAATGTTGATAGTTGATGCTCTGATTATCTTTTTGAAGATTCACTCTTCGCAGTACAAGTACTAAGACTAGAAAAATTGGTTAAAAGAATCCCTGAAACGGGGTTCTTTTTTTATTTAATCAATGGCTTTTGAGTGCATCGTATAAAATTTCTACCGGGTGGAATGCTCTTCTTCCTGTACCGTCCTTAATTTGGTGTCTGCAACTTGTGCCTGCTGCAGCAATCAAAACGTCTTCTGCTTGTTTCCTCACCGTTGGTAGTAAAACTAACTCACCAATCTTCATTGAAACATCATAGTGTTCCTTTTCGTATCCAAATGAACCAGCCATTCCGCAACAGCCAGACGCAATTGTTTCTACTGCGAAATTTTTAGGAAGTGATAATATTTTTGATGCGATACCAACTGACGACAACGCCTTCTGCTGGCAGTGTCCGTGCAGTTTAATAGATTTTTTTTCTGTGGTGAATTGTTCGCTCGAAATAATTCCTTTTTCCATTTCTCGAACGAGAAACTCTTCGATCATATAAACATTGGAAGCTAATTTCTTTGCGGCTTCAAAGTTTTCATCAGTCGACAGGTCGATATACTCGTCTCGGAATGTAAGAATTGCCGAAGGCTCTATCCCAATCAAAGGACGCTCGTCTGAAATGAGATCCTTTAATAAGGCAATATTTTTATTTGCAATTTTTTTCGATTGTTTTAATAGCCCTTTCGATAGCCATGCGCGGCCACTCTCCTCATGTTCAGGAATCGTTACTTCATATCCTAATTTCTCCAACAAGAAAATCGCTTTGATGCCAATTTCAACATCGTTGTAGTTCGTGAATTCATCGCAGAAGAGAAAGACTTTTTTAGATGACGGTTGACGGGCCTGTCCGCCGAAGCCTTGGCGAAGGTGGATGACAGTTGACTGCGTTTTTCCACGAGAGCCGGACCATTTCCTAAGTGTCGTTTTGTAAAGTGTAGGCATCGACCGATCAACCGCAAAGCCGGAAAACCTCTTTATCCATTTGCTCACCGTTCCATTCGTCATCATGAAATTGTATACTCCCGGCATCAATGCACCAAGCCTTGCTGAGCGATTGAAACTGGCAATTAGTTTTGATCTGAACGGAACACCATTGGCTTCATAATAGTGTTGAAGAAATTCCGCTTTAAGTTTGGCTACGTCAACGTTGGAAGGACATTCTGATTTGCATCCCTTACAGCTCAAACAAAGATCCATTACTTCTTTGATCTCTTCATGATCGAAGCGATTCAATTTGTTCGAGTTCGTAAGAAATTCCCGGAGAATATTTGCCCTGGCCCTGGTGGTATCTTTTTCATTTCGCGTAGCCATATAGGATGGACACATGGTGCCTCCAGACAAATGGGTTTTCCTGCAGTCGCCACTTCCATTGCATTGTTCAGCATGTTGAAGTACGTCCTGGTTATAATATCTGAAGTAAGTCTTGAAGTCTGGTGTTTGTTGCCCCGGCGAGTACCGCAACATTGTGTTCATCGAAGGCGTGTCTACAATCTTGTTTGGATTGAAGATATTCGAAGGATCAAAAACTTGCTTGACATCTTTCAATAATTGATAATTCTTTTCACCAATCATCTGCCTGATAAATTCGCCCCTCAATCTCCCATCTCCATGTTCGCCGCTCAGCGATCCGTTGTATTTCTTTACAAGCGTCGCTATTTCTTCTGCAATAGTTCGAAAAAGTCGGTTGCCTTCTTCTGTTTTTAAATTAATGATTGGTCGCAGGTGCAGCTCGCCCGAACCCGCATGCGCATAATGGACTGAGTAAAGATTATGTTTTTTGAGGATCTCGTTAAATTCTTCGATGTATGCAGGCAGGTCATTAACATCAACGGCGGTGTCTTCAATCACTGGTACTGCCTTATCATCTCCGGGGAGATTGCCCAGTAAGCCCAACCCAGCTTTCCGGAGTGTCCAAATTTTTTTCGTGTCATCTCCAAACAGCAAAGGGAAATGATATCCCAAACCATGTGATCGCATTTCCTCTTCTACCTTTTCCGCTACCGCAACGATCTCTTCTCTTGTGTTTTTCGAAAACTCTATTACCAGTATTGCACCAGGATCTCCTAGTACAAAAAATCTGTTCTTCTGTTGTTCAAGATTGTTTTTGGTGCACTCTAATATGTAATGATCGATCAATTCACTCGCCGATGGATTGTATTTGACAGCAATCAGATTCGCCAGTAATGATTGATTGATATTTTGAAAGTGAACGCAGAGTAATCCGATTTCTTTAGGTGGGAGAGGAACGAGGTTCAATTTTATTTCTGTAAGGAACGCCAGCGTACCTTCTGAACCAGCGATCAAATTGCAGAAATTGAAATCGGGTTGACCAGCGGTAAATGGAGCGGATTCCAGTAACACGTCAACCGCATAACCTGTATTTCTTCGCTGGATGGATTTCTTTGGAAACTGTTTGCGGATTTCTTGTTGTGCTTCGTAATTACTTAAGAGAGATCTGACCTTCTTGTAAATTCTATTTTCCAAATAAGGTCCTTCGCAGCGGTGGTGAAACTCGTCGATATTAATCGACTTGAATTCTACGCTTGATCCATCACTCAACAGAGCTTTTACTTCAAGAAGGTGGTCGCGTGTACTTCCGTAAACAATGGAGTTCGAGCCGCAGGAATTGTTGCCGACCATTCCGCCAATCATAGCACGATTAGCAGTTGAAGTTTCTGGTCCAAAAAAAAGTCCATAAGGCTTCAGAAACATATTCAGTTCATCCCGGATCACTCCGGGTTGCACACGAACCCAGCGTTCGTCTACATTGAGCTCAATAATCTTTGTGAAATGCCTGGATACATCTACAACAATGCCATCGCCTACAACCTGTCCTGCGAGTGAAGTTCCCGCGGTTCGCGGAATCAATGAGGTCTTTTCTTTGTGAGCAAATTCTATTAATGTCCTGAGGTCCTTTACTGAGGTGGGGATGGCCACTGCCAACGGCATCTCCCGATAGGCCGAAGCATCCGTAGCATATAAGGTACGCATGGTGGCGTCATCATACAATTCACCTTCCAGCGCACTCGCCAGGGCCTTCAGTTTTTCTTTCATTATTTAGAGGTTGTTCTTTGGAAGCAGTAAATTTATCGGCAGGCAGCTGCATTAGCTTCCCCTGCTTCCTCCCGCTTTATGGGGCTTTTGCGCACTTCCGCCCTGTGCCTTGCCGGCCGGCTTCTGAATAAACTTAGAACCTTGTCCCTGTGGTTTATCTTTCTTGCCTTTCTTTCCTTTTCCTTTGTTCTGGTTTAACAACGACATTAGTTGGTGATTTTAGAACTGCAAATATAAGACACACGAATGAACGCGAATGATTCGGGTATAGTGCAACACGCGAATAGACGCGAATGGAATGATTTCGAGCTTCTCGTTTATCGGTCGGATTGCCCTGAAGGATGCGTGCTTTGTCGTCGGTAGTCCGTCGTCCGTCGTCTGTGGTCACTTGTCCATGGTCTTTTCTTCCTAACTTTATTCTTCACCTTCCTTTTTATGCCAGCCACACCAGTTACTATCCTGATCCCAGATATCAGTGGGTATACCGACTTCATGAGCTCTATCGAGTTAGAGCACGGAACGCATTTAATCAGCAGTTTTCTTGAAACAATTCTTCAGCAGGCGAATCCGGATTTCGAGGTTTCGGAAATTGAGGGAGATGCTGTTTTGTTATATAAAAAAGGTGGAGTTTCTTCTAAAGAGGAAATTATTGAGCAATGCCTTAAGATGTTTCACGCGTTTCATACGCAACGAAAGATGATTCAACAAGTGGTATTGTGCCCTTGTGGTGCTTGCCAGGGAATGATCAACCTCTCGTTGAAATTCATTGCTCATCATGGAACAGTTTCAGAAATGAAAGTGGGAAAATTTGTGAAGGCGTCGGGTATTGACATGATCATTGCCCATCGGTTATTAAAAAACAGTATTAAGGCCGACGAGTATGTACTTGTTACCCATAATTGCCTGGAACATGTAAGTAAGAAGAATGATGAATCAGGATTAGAATGGCAGTCTGCAAACGAAGAATATCCTTCCATTGGAAAGATAAATTTTGATTTTGCCTTGCTTGAGAAGTTGAAGGCAAATATTCCTGATCCTCCAAAAATGGAAGTGTCGTACGAAGTGGATGATCGCTCAAATATTCAAACGATAATTGAATGTCCATACAAGGACGTCTATTTACAAGTCATCGATATTCTAAACCGACAACATTGGATGAAGGGTTTCAGAAAAATGGAAGCCGGGGAAGGGCACGCATATGTAGGCAGCCTGCATACGTGCGCGTTCGAAGACTATACCGCCATTATCTCACCGTTGAAGAGAGAGTTAAGTAGCGAAGAAGTGATTTACGCAGAGAAGATGTCCGTTGAAGCGATAGACCTGGAAGTAATATATGAATATCGATTTAGACCATTGTCGAAGAATCAATGCCAAATGGATTGCCGGGTCTTATCTGTTGCGGGCAAGCCCCTCTCCAATGAAACTCACTACTATCTTTTTGAAGACCTTCGAAAATCCACTGTACGTCTAAAAGAATATTGTGAGCAAAGTACACTCGCCACGCTTTGACTAATTACGTGTGATTGTTGGGGCCAATACTGACTGAATTTGCAAGTGACGTTGATATTGTTTAACTTTTAGTACTATATATATACCGCTACGCGAGTCGAAGCACCTTAGACAACAAATCGGCATCAATGGTTCGCCTGTACATGATACAATTCGAATATCATCATTACGTATATTTTGCGAATGTCATTGAGTACCCACAGGCGCCGGCAGTATTCCATATTAATGTTCTCACCGGTCGTCAAGATATTCCAAGAAGTCTAATATTGACGCAAAAGAATGGGCAATGGGAGCTGTCACATTATTCTCTGTCCGCTAATGCCGAACTGGTTACAGCGATAGCGCAAAAATTAGCAGGGAAAATTAAGAGTGAAGTGGCTTAGCAAGATGCCCTATGCCGAGGTTTGTCCTACGTAGCTTTAGCAAAGGCGGATGCCTGGTATCAGTGCCAGTGACAAGTACAGGTTAAAAGTTGCGGAATAACAAATACTCATTACCAAATACCTAATACTGCTCTCCATCATGAAGTACTTTCTAATTCTTCTCGCATTTCTCATCGTTTCGCACGTAAGCGCTCAGCAAAATTTCGACACTGTCAAGATCACCACAACAAAAATTACTGATGCCGTGTATATGCTCCAGGGAGCAGGTGGAAACATTGGTGTTTTAGTGGGGAAGGATGGTGTTATTCTGATCGATGATCAATTTGCCCCGCTTACTGAGAAGATTAAGAAGGCAGTATCGGAAATAAGCGACAGGCCAGTAAGGTTTGTCATTAATACCCATTACCACGGCGACCACGTTGGCGGGAATCAAAACCTGGGAGGAGAGGGAGCAATCATTGTTGCGCAGGAGAACACCCGCAAGCGACTCAGTCAGGATCAAATTAACACCCTGATGAAGTTTGAGCAAAAAGCTACGCCGGAAGAAGGCTTGCCGAAGATTACGTTTAACGAATCCATGTCGCTTCACCTGAATGGCGAAACTATTGATATAATTCACGTAAAGAATGCGCACACCGATGGAGACGCCATCATTTATTTCCGCAATGCAAATGTCTTACATGGCGGCGACGTCTACGTTAGGTATGGTCTTCCCTTCATCGATCAACAGAATGGAGGTAGTATTGACGGCATGATTGCCGGTACTGACAAAATACTTACAACATGCGACGAAAAAACGGTTATCATTCCCGGACACGGTCAATTGGCCGGAAAGAAGGATGTACTTGAATACAAAACGATGCTGCAAACAGTGAGAGCTAGGGTAATGGAAGGAATCAACAAACACAAATCCGTTGAAGAGATCATAGCCACTGATCCGGGCAGAGGATACATATCAGTTTTTGATAAGTCTGCATTTGTAAATATGATTTATCCTTCACTGAAGAAATAATGAACTGCATCCTTGCGTGACATACCATATTTAATTTATTTTTTTTCCCGTTCTTTGAAGGAACACAATTGCTGATGAAAAATTTATCGCTGGCATTCATTCTTCTTTGTTTTTTGAATGCATACTCACAGTCACAGGAAACGCTAAGCGTTAGGAAATGGACAGACGATAATCAGCATAGGATTCTCAATGAGTTTTTATCTTTTCTTTCTATTCCCAATATTGCTAGCGACACGGTAAATATTCAGAAGAATGGAGCCTTCATCATGGAAATGATGAAACAGCGGAAGATCGACAATATCCAATTGCTGACTGGCACCAGCGCTGGAGTGCCACCCGTTGTTTACGGAGAGGTGAATGTTGCCGGCGCAAAGGAAACAATTATTTTTTACGCTCATTATGATGGTCAGCCTGTGAATCCAACTCAATGGGCAAAAGGGCTAGACCCATTTGTTCCAAAGATTTACAATGGAGTCATCTCTTCGTCGGCCCAGGAAATGCATGCTTCCGGTACACAACCACTGCCACCTGAATGGCGCATCTATGCGCGAGGAGCGTCTGATGACAAGGCTGGCGTAATTTCCATATTGAATGCTTATGATGCACTGCTTTCCACAGGTAAATCACCGACCGTAAATATTAAATTCTTTTTTGAAGGAGAAGAAGAAGCTGGATCACCTCACTTAAACGAAATTCTCGAGAAATATTCCTCCTTGTTAAAATCAGATTGCTGGATCATTTGTGATGGTCCTGTTCATCAATCCGGAAAAAAACAAATAGTCTTTGGAGTGAGAGGCGATACACATCTGGACGTTACCGTTTACGGACCAACACGTCCGTTGCACAGTGGGCACTATGGAAATTGGGCGCCCAATCCTGCGATGATGCTCGCGAAGTTATTATCCTCGATGAAAGACGAAAATGGAAAGGTGACCATCAAAGGATTTTACGATGATGTGCAACCCCTCTCTACTGCAGAGAAAAAAGCGCTCGCTGATGTGCCTTCTGTAGATGACCAAATGAAGCAAGAGCTGGGAATTAAGACCGAAGAAATGATTGGCAAGTCGCTAGGTGAATCCATTAACCTCCCTTCCCTAAATATCAATGGCATGCAAAGCGGAAACGTGGGTAAACAAGCATCGAATCAGATTCCCACATTTGCAACCGCTGTGATCGACCTCCGCCTCGTAGTTGGAAACGATTGGAAAAAGCAACAACAACGGGTTATTGATCATATTCAGTCGCAAGGTTACACCGTTATTGATCATGACCCATTAATGAATGAACGGTTGCAAGAAACCAAGCTCGCGAAAGTGATCAGGGATGAATCTTCGTATAATGCGCAGCGCACCTCAATGGATATCCCAATTGCAAGGAGGATTATTACTGCAGTTCAATCGACAGACAAAGAGAAAGTGGTATTGCAACCTACTTCGGGAGGATCGCTTCCTTTGTACCTCATTGAAGCGCGGCTGAATGCAAAATGTATTTCTGTTCCAATCGCCAATCACGACAATAATCAGCATGCAGAGAACGAGAATATCAAGTTGCGGAATCTGTGGAATGGAATTGAAACGATGGCTGTGTTGATGAGGATGTAAGTTAAAATTTCTTATAATGAAAGTTAATTGATCTGTTTTTCCCTCGATACTATATAGATTTTTCTCATCGATATCGTTCATTTCACCCTTGACTTTCACTATTGCAATTGCGACATTTGAATACGATCGATCTTAATTGTGAGCCGGTGTTTGGGTAGGATGCGCATTGATTAGGTTGCATACCGGGGTACTGCCCATTTTCCGCAATGACATTGCGAAGAATGGACAGGGGTGGTGGTATTCGCTCAGTTTCATGGATTGGCCGGAACGGCGGGGGAGGGAGGGCCCCGCCAGTGGCAGCAGTTGAATGCGATTGCCCATAGATCCAGAAATTCATTCGTTACCGCTTAGCGTCAGCTCTCCTCTTTAATTCATCCAGCGGCGTAGCAATCATTCTCCCAACGCGCTCCTTTCCTTTATACGTTACAACCTTCAACATCACCGCATCTTTAGGTGCAATCAAGGGGGCAGTATATTTCGGATAAAACCGATCCGGAAAAGAGTTATCAAACGAATAATAAACGTCTAGGCCTTTCACTTCTGTACTCAAATCAATCTGCAACTGCTTATCCGCTGTTCTGCTTGCTTTAAATATCGGTTCGTAAACACTCGGCGCATAATTTATTTCGGCAACATCATATCGCTTAAAATGATTTTCTACACGCGAGAAAAAATTGTCCCAGTTCTTTTTCTCCTTCGGCGACCATACTGACTCTGCTATAGCCCATCCTCTCGGCCACGTCATATATTGTTGATGACGCATATTATAAATCTGTTCAGTCCACAGATTTGCCTGGCCTCCCTTAATAAATTTTGGATCTATTCCTTCCGGCACAGGTTCAAATTGATAAGCCTTGCTGAGTCGTAAGGTTGCATATACTCTTGGTTCAATGATCGCATCGCCTTGCATATAGTCGATGTAAGTAAAGTCCGTGGGACTCATCACCACTTCGTGTCCCATTTTTGCTGCTTCAATTCCTCCTTTCATGCCGCGCCAACTCATCACTGCTGCGCTGGGAGCCAGTCCACCTTCCAGGATTTCATCCCAACCTATAAATTTTTTGCCTTTGCTTTCAACTATTTTTTCGAGTCGCTTTGTGAAATAACTCTGAACTTCCTCCATTGTCTTCAAACCTTGTTTTTGCATCAATTGCTTGATCGCTGGCGTTTTCTCCCAATAATTTTTTGGGCATTCGTCGCCTCCCATATGAATGTATTCAAATGGAAACAGCGGAGCCACTTCGCTCAATACTTTGTCAAGAAAGTCGTAAACCTTTTCATTTGCGGGACAAAGCGTATTATCAATGAGCGCAATTGGAGGCGCGCCTTTCGACCAATCCATAATTTCTTCACCGGATCTCACTTTATAGGTCGACGCTTCGGGGGTACAGGATAATTCCGGATAAGAAACAACTGCGGCCAGACTATGTCCTGGCACGTCAATCTCCGGCAGTACGTTTACAAATCGATCCTTTGCATATTGCACCACTTCTTTAATATCATCCTGCGTATAGAAACCACCATAGTTGCGCGGTTCATCAGGGGCAGGTGCTGCAAAGGTTCCGAAATAACCAACCTTCTTTACATTCCAGGCGCCTACTTCTGTAAGTTTAGGAAATGCCTTTATCTGGATTCGCCAGCCTTCGTCATCCGCGAGATGCCAATGGAGTACGTTGAATTTATAACGAACCATCTGGTCAATGAACTGTTTCACTTCTTCTTTGGTAAAGAAATGACGCGATACGTCGAACATCAATCCTCTCCAACCAAACCTGGGGTAATCCATAATCTCCACGGTGGGTGCTTCCCATTTTGTATCGGCAACGGGAGTTGAACTTTCAATAGCGGGTGGAAATAATTGTATTAAGCTCTGCACCCCGTAAAATATTCCTGCTGGTTCATTCGCACTGATCGTGATTTTCTTTGGTGTAACAGAGAGGCGATATCCTTCTTCACCTATAGCTGCGTCAGTAGTTCTGTTCAATATCAAGCTAACGGTTGGACTAGTTGCAGGGTTCGTAATGGTGATTGTTGAACCGGTTGCTGCAGATAAACGTTGTTTGAGAAATCCAATCGTTTGTTGCAGCTGTGGCTGAGACCCCGCTTCAATAATCACGTTTTTAGGTAAGGTGAACACACCGTTAGAAAGTTTTACACTAACAGGCTGCGGGATGATGGAGACGGTGTTCGACTGACTGAATACCTGGCCGGCAAGCAAAGAAAAGAATGCAAAGAACAAATTTTTTTTCATCAGCAATAATTTACGCTCGTTAATTAGTAGAGCCGCAAATTATTGAAAACTGAAGAAAGAATAGTTTGGAGTTTCGGTTTTTATACATTCCGCGTATTAAATCCTTTCAGGACCGAAACTCCAAACAATTAGGCAGGTTGTAATTCCTGCACCTTCACAAATTCAACGTTGGCATTAATGGTCACATCATCGCCGAGTAGCACGCCACCTGTTTCGGTAACAGCCCCGTAACTAACGCCGAAATCCTTTCTATTGATTTTGCCTGTGACTGTGAAGCCTGTTCTAGTATTCCCCCAGGGATCTTGCATGATGCCTCCGAATTCTACATTCAAAGCAATTTTCTTTGTGACACCACGCATGGTAAGTTGACCATACAATTTATATTGATCATCATCCACCTTCTCTAATTTTTCACTTTCAAATACGATTTGCGGATGATTAGCAGCGTCAAAGAAGTCACTATTCTTTAAGTGTGCATCGCGCTGTTCATTGTTCGTATGAATAGAATCGACTTCCGCGGTGAAGCGAACTTTCGCCGATGAAAAGTCATCGCCGTTCGATTTTACATCGGCATCAAATTTCTTAAAGGTGCCGTTCGCCCAGGAAACCATCAGGTGTCTTACTTTGAATTGAATTTCTGAATGCGCAGGATCTAGCGCCCATTTAATTGTTGACATATAACGTTGTTTTAAATTTTAAATTGATTAAATGTGTATGGTGTTAGCAATTGCCATTGATCGTGCAACTGGTGTCGTTGTCAGTTGTCAACGCCGGACTTTCATTTTGTGTTTCTGCCCACGTAGTTTGCAAGGCAGAAAAAAAAACTTCGGTATGTTGAGCTCCGGAAATTGCGTATTTGCGGTCGAATACAAAGAAGGGCACACCTCTTATTCCCAGCTCTTCTGCTTCAAATGCATCTTCTTTTACTTCTGCTGAAAGTTGATCGGTTGCCCTGAAATTGTTGCAAGGCAGATTCAAACTTTCTTTTGCCTATGTAACAGAATGGACAAACTACGTCCGACCAAATCTCTACTTTCATTTTCTTAGTTGGTATTTCTCTTATCATATGTAAGTTTCCTAACAGCGTTAAGTTTTAGTCAAAAAAATTTTATTTCTTAATGCCTGCGATAAAACCGGTAATGAAATCTTTCAGTACCATCGCATTCAGCTCATCCCTGCTGTTCTCTTTTCCCATCATATTTATTGATATTAATCCGTGCAGGGTGGACCAGAGTGTATGCAGTTTTAAATAGGGATCGGTGTCAGTGTTTTTAGTATTCGATATCAGGGCTCGCAATGGATCTAGTATTAACTCGGTAAACGTGCTCAGTTCACTTATTTGTTTTACTGCTTCGCATCCTGGCATCCCGAGGCCATACATCAGTTGATAATATGTCTTATGCGTAAAAGCAAATTTCCAATAGGCATAAGCCATCGCTTCAATTTGTTGTTCCGGATTTACAAATCGTTTTTTCGCTTGCCTGAGTTCCTCATTTAAGATCTGAAACCCGCGTTTGGTGAATTCGAGGAGCAAGGCCTCTTTGTTTTCAAAATGGTCATAAATAACCGGAGCACTATATTCTATTGCATCTGCAATCTTACGGATAGAGAGCGCCTGCCAGCCTTCTTCCTCCACCAGCTTACTGGCGGCTGCGAGAATGGAAGCTCTTACTTCTTCCCTTTGTCTCATTTTGCGCTCTGTTATTCCCATGAATTATGGTGTTTTCCTAACACCGTTAGCAAAAGTAACTAGACTTTTGATATCTGCCAAAGAATAAACAATCTTTTAACGGTCTCATGCGCCCATGGATAATTCTAAATATGAAAAAACCCGGAATCTTCCCAGTCGCCTGAATTACCAATTGCAATTTGCCCATACCATTGACTTCCCCATGGCATAAACATTGCAAACCAATTTTATGGAGCTGCTAAAGGATAATAAATCCCCTTGAAAAGTCAAAAAACGATTATGAAAACATTTTTTACGGCAGCGGTTTTCCTGTTCTTGAGAACGATTGTTTTCGCACAGGATACAACGGCACAGTCCGTTGATACTTCCGCAGTGCAACCCACTACTAAGTCATCCATAAATCAGGATGTATCGCAAGAAGAAGTATACACAATAAAGAATAAAGGGATTCACATTCCTATTCTGGTTGTAGGATCAGCGTGGTCGGGTTATGCATTCACCAAGATCTATAGTAAGGATCCATCAACAGACGAGCAGATTGAAAGCCTTGATCCCAACAACATTATTCCTTTCAATCGTTCCGCGGTTGATCATTATAACTTGAATTCAAAAAAGCTAGGCGACTATTTTTTCTACGGATCCATGCCAGCGCCTTTGTTACTGTTATTAGATGGAAAGATTCGTCACGATGCGGGCAAGGTGGCTTTCATGTATTTCGAAACGATGGCAGTAACGGGATTGCTCTATACTAGCTCTGTTTATTTTCACGACAAATATCGACCTTACGCTTATAACCCTGACGTGCCAATGGATGAAAGAAAAAGAGGAGGGGCAAAGAATTCATTTTATGCAGGCCACGTAGCACTAGTTGCGTCTTCTACTTTCTTTATGGCGAAAGTTTATTCTGATTATCATCCCAATTCCGGATTTAATTGGGTTTTGTTTACAATCGCTGCCGGCGCAACCGGTACCACTGCGTGGTGTAGGTACGATGCAGGTCAACATTTTCCCACTGATATCATTATTGGAGCAGTTCAGGGTACCCTAGCCGGAATACTTATCCCTCACTTTCACAAAAACAAAAGAGTAAAGGAGAAAGGGTTGACAGTACTCCCGATGATAGGACAGAGTTATGGGTTCTCTGCCAACTATCGATTCTAGACTACGATAAATATCGCCGAGTATTCCTGTGCTTCTCGTAAATCACGGTCTGTTGGGTATTCCGTAATTTCAAGAAAATCTTAAGCGTTATGGGTATTCAACAAAAACTAGAAATCAAAGCTGCACTTAAGGTGCTGAGACCAATCGAAGAGGTATTTGAATCTATCGTTGATCCCAAAAAGATGTCAGGCTATTTTATCTCTTCCAGCACGGGAAGAATGGAAACCGGCAAAACGCTCACGTGGCAGTTTCCCGAATTCGATATTATATTTCCCATTCGAGTTAAGAAAGTTGATTCGCCTAAATACGTTTCATATTATTGGAGCGATATGGATGGAACAGAAACACTGGTTGAAATCTCTTTAAAAACATTGGATGATGATTCCACATTTGTATCCATTACAGAGAAAAGCCGCGATAATGATGAGAAAGGGATCGAATGGTTTGGCAGAAACACCGAAGGATGGGCGAATTTCCTGGCCTGCCTTAAAGCTTATCTTGAGTATGGTATCAACCTAAGAAAAGGAGCATTCGATGTTTCGCAGATGCCGCAACCGGAAGCCTGAAGAGGTTCTAATTGGAAGTCAGCAGTCAGGAGTCAGTCGTTAGAAGTCAGACGACTCCGAAGTTTTTCAAGAAAGTTAATAGATTCGTAGATATGAAAATTGTTGTCGCTTCTTTATTCTTACTCATGCACACTGTTGCTAAATCACAAACCGAAATTCCTCTTTATAGTGGGTCAATCCCCAATGCTAAAAAAGTTGCAGGCAACGAATGGGCAGAAAAAACTGATAATGGCATAACGGTCATCCATAATATCACTATTCCTACGCTCACGATCTATGAAGCACCAAAAGAAAAAGCAACGGGAACAGGAGTGGTCATTTGTCCTGGCGGAGGATATGGAGCGGTAGCCATTGCGCATGAAGGCTTTGATGTTGCAAAACAATTTAATGCAATGGGCGTAACAGCTTTCGTTTTAAAATACCGACTTCCTACAGACTCCACAATGGAAAACAAAGAGATTGGTCCTCTGCAGGATGCTCAACGCGCGATTCAATTTGTGCGTGACAATGCAAAGAAATATCATTTGAAAAAGGATAAGATCGGCATAATGGGATTTTCTGCAGGGGGACATCTTGCCTCCACTGCGTCCACTCACTTTGCGACCAGTCAAATTCCGAATAAAAAACACACGAACCTTCGTCCTGATTTCGCAATACTTGTTTATCCCGTCATCAGTTTTACAGATAGTTTAATGCATCAGGGATCGAGGGACAATCTTATTGGGAAAAATCCATCTCAGGAAAAAATCACACTGTATTCGAATGAACTTCAGGTGAATGATAAAACACCTCCAACGTTTCTCGTTCATGCGAAAGACGACGGTGGTGTGAAAGTCGAAAATAGTATTGCCTATCGCGATGCTTTGCAGAAGAGCGGCGTGCTAACAGAGATGTATCTTTTTGAAAAAGGCGGACATGGATTTGGGCTAAACAATCCAACAAGCGATGTGAAATGGATGGACCATGTGCAACAATGGATGAAAAAAATGTCCTTATTAAAATAATGGTGCTTCATATTTCTAAGATTCAATAACTATTAATGAAACTCGAACATTTTGCGTTGAATGTGGAAGATCCGGTTGCCATGGCTGAGTGGTATTGCACTCACCTTGGGCTTCGAGTGGAGCGACAAATGGAAGATTCGCCTTTCACCACATTCCTCAGCGATGACAGTGACAAAATCCTCATAGAGATTTATAAGAACCCTACTGTTGAAGTTCCGCCTTATCGGGAAATGAATCCTTTATTGGTCCACATCGCCTTTATTTCAGAAGACCCATCACGCGAAAAACATCGACTGTTGGAAGCGGGTGCTACACTTGTGAGTGACCATCAAACGAACGATGGTTCTCATCTTGTAATGATGCGCGATCCATGGGGACTCGCGATCCAATTTTGTAAAAGGGGAGTGGCGATGATTAAGAATTAGAATACGCGAACTAATTTAGAAACCCAAAGTCTACAACGCGACGGACATAGGTCTTGTCCTGTATCACCCAGGTGACTTCATAATTACTCTTTGGTTTGCGATTCAGCATGTATATGTAAAAAGTGTGTTTGTCGCCAGACAGATAAACACTGTTGAACGATTTAACAACTCCAGATTTATCCATATAAGTAAATTCTGGATTGAACAAATCATTATAAGCTGCAGCGGGAATTGGAATTGTATCCTTATTTACTATCACCAAAACTGACTCAATCGTCGTTTCTGGTTTTTCGTCATAAGCGCCATAGTATGGCTTGCCATCAATCTTTACCAGGTGCGTCTTATTATAATAAGTGTACTTATGAGCCGATTCGTCAAATGTCCCACCTGTAATAATAACCTGAACATTGTTGCCGCTGACATTGGTCCCGTTAAATGAAATGAAATTATTACCAAACTTTGTTGCAGGTACAGTGCGCAATTTTCCTTTACCCATGCTCTCATCCATGCCTCCGAATGTAAACGAAGCGAGATCTGAACGAAAGTCCTTTTCCTGCATGCGGGAAAAGTTTTCTTTTTTTGATCGGTAGTCGGGAAACTCTCTGTCTTGAGCTGAACTACTGATCACAATAAGGCAAAATAAAATCAAGCTAGCAATTCGCATATTTTTCATTTTTTCACAGGGTTTATTTAACCACTACAGCCATAAAAATAGCTGTTGCACTGTTAACGAATTTGAAAAAGAGTATAATATCCTACTTCTTGGCTTTGATGGCCGCGATGTAACCCGAATAAGAAATAGACTGTTTGTCGTTACTGTTTACCTGTAAATTAGCTGTTCCATTTTTGTAAGCAGTAAGGCGAAGTTCTCTCGCCACTTGCGTATCCTTTGGTTTAATAAGAATTTCCCATTCGCCTTTCTTACCTGTGGTCGCCGCGTATTCGAATTCTTTGGAAGTGAATTCAATTCCGCCAGAAGAAGATCCGGGAGTAGCTGAATATGCGCGGCCAAAATAGGGGAGATAGCTGACTACAGATTCCTTCGTAACCCTAAGATCATAATCGGTCGTCAGACTTCTGCTCCTACCACCCAATGGGTACACCATTTGGGCTTTGAACACATATTTCTGTGAATCGATCAGGTTCTTTATTTCTTGCTCCTTCTTGGCAGCCTTCTCTTTCTTAGAATTCTGCGCATGCGACAGCGTGGTGAAGCCTAGTCCTATCGCCATCAACATTACGGTATTTACAAATCTTGCGAGTGTTGTCATTATGATTTGTTGAAGATTCTTTAAGAAAATTTAATGCGTGACTATACATATACTAAGTGATCACAGAGTGCGCGAAGGTTGCAAGGGAGTTCCAAAGATAACAACAACTTAAGAATAGAAACTGCACGTAAACAAAGAGCCGCCAGTTAAATATCTGGCGGCCGTTCCGCATTAAAAGTAGCAGCGTGTGACTTGATATGTATCTAGGAATAATTTTCGACAAACATATAAAAGCTTCCTGCAACCAATGCCAGGAACAACAACACTAAAACGATCGTACCCATCAAATGAAATCCTTCATATAATTCATTTGGAGTGTGTTTCATAGTCGTTTTCATAGAAAATGTTTTATACCCTTTTAAGGTAAAAAACATGCCACACCACATTTTTACGGACTGAAAAAAAACGAATTTTTAGCAACTAAGGGGTTTTTGTAGAGTCAATTCAGCATTTCGGGAAACCCCTACGAATTAATGAGGAAATCTTAGTATAACTACTTGCATGAAAGCTGCTCGGGGACTGCGTTTCAGCGGGATGTTTCTAAGGTAAAATTGGGGCGCATTTTCCTTAAAAACGATTGCACGTATCGAAATTATTGCTATCGGTCGCGCATGCTTCATTCGCTGTTTTCGCGGTTTTCTTTTCGCGTCCATTCACGTAAATAAGAAAGGCCGTCTAAGATGACGGCCTTTCAACTGGATGAATGTCTTATTAATACCTATAATGTTCTGGCTTGAACGGTCCATTTTTGGGAACGCCCAGATACGAAGATTGCTCATTAGTTAGCTCCTCCAATTCAACACCAATTTTGGCAAGGTGCAAGCGTGCTACCTTCTCATCAAGATGTTTTGGAAGAACATATACTTTGTTCTCGTATGTCTTATGATTGTTCCACAGTTCTAATTGAGCCAAAACCTGGTTTGTGAATGAGTTACTCATTACAAACGAAGGGTGACCTGTTGCACATCCCAAATTCACTAACCTTCCTTCAGCCAGCAGGATAACATCCTTACCATCGATGTTATAAACATCAACTTGTGGTTTGATAGTGTCCTTGGTGTGACCGTAATTATTGTTCAACCAAGCCACGTCGATCTCAATATCGAAATGCCCGATGTTACAAACAATTGCCTTATCCTTCATAGCACGGAAGTGCTTTTCGGTAATCAGGTCGCGGCAACCAGAAGCAGTAACAATGATGTCGGCTTCTTTCACAGCATCAGCCATTTTCTTCACTGCAAATCCGTCCATAGCCGCCTGCAATGCGCAGATAGGGTCAATTTCAGTAACAATAACCCGACATCCAGCCCCACGTAATGAAGCTGCAGAACCTTTACCAACATCGCCATAACCGCCAACAACAGCAACTTTACCAGCCATCATCACATCAGTTGCACGGCGAATGGCATCCACCAATGATTCTTTGCATCCGTATTTGTTATCGAATTTAGATTTAGTGACAGAGTCGTTCACGTTAATGGCCGGAACAGGTAATGTACCTTTTACCATTCTTTCATATAAGCGATGTACACCGGTTGTTGTTTCTTCTGAAATTCCACGCACGTGCTGCACGAGCTCTGAATATTTATCCAATACAATATTGGTAAGGTCGCCACCATCATCCAGAATCATGTTCAACGGGCGATCAGCGCCTCCGAAAAACAGGGTTTGTTCAATACACCAGTCTGCTTCTTCCAGCGTTTGACCTTTCCATGCGTAGACACCGATTCCGGCAGCGGCAATAGCTGCGGCAGCGTGGTCTTGGGTAGAAAAGATATTGCAGGAACTCCATTTTACCTCGGCTCCAAGCTCAACCAGGGTTTCAATCAGTACCGCTGTTTGGATGGTCATGTGCAGGCATCCGGCGATGCGTGCACCTTTCAAGGGTTTTTGCGGACCATATTCCTTTCTGATGGCCATCAATCCAGGCATCTCAGCCTCAGCGAGTTTGATCTCTTTTCTGCCCCATTCGGCGAGGCTCATATCCTTTACTTTATAGGGGAGCCCAAAGTTGATGTTGGATCGGGAAATTGTTGTTGACATCTTCATTATCTTTTTAGTGCCGCAAAAGTACAATTCGTCCTTCTAAAAGAGAAGCATTTAGGAAATTAAACCTGCTTTAACTTTACGATCAATCCCCTAATTTATGTACACCTACGATACCGTAACAGAAGCTGTCAATGACCTTAAACGTAGAGGCTATACAATCGATTTCAACGTGGAGTTTGACCGAATCGTTTGCCATGAAACACCTATCAGTTTATTGCCAGCAGAATTTGAAATAGTCGAGGTTCACCGTTACGAAGGTAATAGCGATCCCGATGATGAAGAGGTAGTATACGCTATCGAATCAAAGCATGGACAAAAAGGCATCCTTGTGGACGCCTTTGGATTGTATGCCGACGAGGTAAGCACTGAATTGTTGGAGAAGCTCAAAGTCAGGAATCCAAATAGTAACAACTAACTGACCATGTCCATCAGAGAGACTCAGTATTAGCGCAGCGCAAAAATTACGCTCACATCAAATTTCAGTTTGATTCTTCTGAAATCTATCCCAGGCTCATCTGTAGCGATCTTTTTGGATTCCATTTGATCCAGCAGCTGAAAGTTCGCAACTTTTGAGTATGCATTTCGCTGCCCGTAATAAACGGAAAGATCAGTGGGCTCTGTGACGGTCACCGCTTCCCCCACTTTTTCATTTATTGCTGCTGCAAGGTATTCGGCTTTCTCGCGCGCGGCCTTTATCGCCTGAACTTTCAATTGCTTTCGCCATTCATTAATCTTGCTGTGAGAAGTTCGCACGACCTGGAAATTTAAAGTAGCATCATCATCAAGTGCCTTTACCAGTTCATCTACTTTATATGAATTGTTTAGTTTTACCTGATACGAAATAGACGCATATAGATCCGCTGCTTTTTCTTTTCTGTTTCGCTTCCACCATGGATATCCATTATAACCTTCATAAGAAGCAATGCTCACCGCAGAATCGGGAATACCGAGTGACTTCACACTATTGAGAAATTCATTTTTTATTTGGTCCAGTGCCATTTTATCTCCTTTCTTCTGATATTCTTTAAGATCAACTTGTACATAAATCTCATCGGGTATTACTTCCATTTCAGCGCTTCCATTTACATTGATTGTTTTAGGAAATGGGTTCAAAACTTGCTGCGATTTTAATTGCAGGAAAGCGAGGCAGGACAGGATAATGAATATTCTTTTCATACATTTTTTTTCTGCGGATGCCGGCTGAGGTTGAATTACATAAATGGACAGATATTTCTTTTCTGATTAACATTATATTGATAATCCTTATATTGCGTTACTGCACAAAACGAATTGCTCATGTCTTCGCTCAGGGATCGATTAAAAAATTTTCGGTTCATCCGTAAAATCATTTACGCACTCGTGGGCATTTTTTCCTACCCGGGAATAATGATCATAAACAAACTGCACATCGAGGGCACAGAAAATCTTGAGAAGCTTCCAAAGAAAAACGTACTGTTCGTCAGCAATCATCAAACTTATTTTGCTGATGTAATCACTTTCCTTCACATCTTTTGTGCGGTGAAGTGGGGTAAACATAATCGCCTGGGAATTCCGTATTACCTATTAAATCCCTTCACTAATGTGTATTTTGTTGCGGCAGAAGAAACGATGAAAGACAATTGGCTAACCCGACTATTTGCAATGGCTGGCGCACTAACTGTGAAGCGTACGTGGAAAAAGGATGGCAATGAAACACGCCGGGGCCTGGATCCTTCCGACACTCGGAAAATTGAAAGAGCACTGCACTCCAGTTGGGTAATTACATTTCCTCAGGGCACAACAAAACCATTTGCCCCAGGTAGAAAAGGTACTGCATTCCTCATTAAACAAAACAAACCTGTTGTAATCCCAGTTGTGATACAAGGTTTCTGGCGTGCCTTCAATAAGAAAGGTTTGAAATTTAAAAAGAGGGGTACCGTGCTCTCTGTGAAATTCAAAGAACCACTCGAAATTGATTATGATCTTCCTACCGAGCAGATACTTCAACAAGTGATGGACTCAATTGAACAGAGCAAGAAGTTTATGATGAAAGGTGCGCATCATTGGAAACTTGAAACTGTCTGAAACGTAACCCGCTCGAACAGACAAATAACACGTCAACTGCGCTAATTTATATAACCCATTACACACGTGAAGAGGTAACTTGGCTTCCGCGTCTATTTAGTGAAAAGCGCCTTTAATTCTGCTGCATCATCGGGTTTCATTTTACCGCCGAGGATCAATCGCACTTGCCTTCTTCTTAATGCACCTTCGTGTAAGGCTTTTTCTTCTTCTGTTTGTGGCACTAACTGAGGAACAACACGTGGTTTGCCATTTGGGTCAAGCGCAACAAAGGTATAATAGGCCTCATTGCTCTTGTACTTATACTGATGCAATACATCTTCGCCCCAAACATTCAGGTGCACTTCCATTGAAGTATTAAAGGCTCTCGACACCTTTGCTTCAATGTGAACCACATTGCCGAGTTTGATAGGTGCTTCAAACGAGATATTATCTACCGATGCGGTAACGACGGGCGAACCGCAGTGTTTCATTGCAGCGAGCGCGGCAGCGATATCCATCCAGTATAACAATCGGCCCCCCATTAAATTCCCAAACGTATTGGTGTCGTTAGGCAAAACAAGCTCGGTCATCACAACTTCTGTTTCAATGGGCGTATTGACCTTTGATTCCATTTAAAAAGTTTGTGCAAAGATATACGCTTGCTTTATCTGCGCGGAATCTTATATGAGGAACCCAACGCGTAATTATTATGACTCGTAACTTTAATTACGCTAAAGCAATCCATCATGCGAACGCTAACCATATCCATTCTTTCGTTGGTCACTTTATTCTTTAGTTGTAAGAAAGAACTCGATGCCCCTCCCAGGCCGAATGAGTCGCTCATTACTTATGAAGTAATTACAAGTTCCGGAACATGGTTTGGAGAATACTTCAATGAAAAGCAAGAGCGATTGTACACTTCACCTCCTGCCGGCGTTTTTGTTCCTCAGCCCAGTGGTTGGAAATTTAATTTTCGACCCGCATTCAAGCCAATTCAGTTGTATTGTCATGCTACATCCACTTGTATTTGCACTGGAACACCCACGTCCCCGGATGTAACTGTAAATATTTATGTGGATGGGAATCTTATGGCAACTCAAAAAAATAATTGGGCAAAAGGAGTAACTAGTGTAGTTTATGATCTTCAATAGTGCATTTACTCAGACTACGACTGACTCACATTTTTTTAGAAAACTATCGTCCACGTCCGCGCCAATGCCGGGAGCGTCGGGAATTTCAATCATGAAATTATTATAAATAACGCCGCCTGTGACCGGATCAACTTTGTGTCCAAGCATGCAGGTGTCCATATCATAAAACCTGATATTTGAATGAACCGTTGCAAAATGTGCAAATGCGGTTAATGCAACACGACTCTCCAACATTCCTCCCATCATACATTCCACATTCAGGTCTTCACACACCTGGTTGATCTTTGTTGCTTCTAAAATACCTCCCGACTTTGCAAATTTGATATTCACATATGTGCACGCGTTTGCGAGAAGCAAACGTTCTGCGTCGTGATGATTAAAAACGGATTCATCCGCCATAATTGGAATAGGAGAGAGATTTTTTAAATCGGGTAGCAATGAGTCGTTCCAACTTCGCATTGGCTGTTCACAAAACTGGATGTTGAATTCATTGATTCCATTCAATACGGTGATCGCTTCATTAAAATCCCATCCCTGGTTGGCGTCTACTCGCAGTTGGATATCTTTACTGATTGCCTGACGGATCCGTTTCACTCTTTCGATGTCTTCTTTCGGTTCCTTACCAAGCTTTATCTTGAGAATACGAACTCCACGACCTACGAATTCGACCGCCTGCGCAGCCATCTGATCCGGTGAGCCGATGCCAATCGTAAGATCCGTTTCTAATGATTTTTTCTCTCCCCCAAGAAATGCATACAATGGTTTTTCATCCGCTTTGGCGGCAAGATCAAACAATGCCATTTCAAAAGCACTTTTGATGGTGTTATTGAATGCGGTAAAGGAATGCAGTTCGTTTACTCTCCCTTGAATGTCGCCAGCTTCCTTTCCTTTCCATAATAGCGCAAAGTCTTTCGCCATTTCAAAGCAGGTATTCTGCGTTTCTCCTACGATCATCGGGAAAGCTGAACATTCGCCAACGCCAATCAAACCCTCGTCAGTAATTATTCTTATAAAAATATTCTGCGCAAAATCCATGGTACCCGTTGCAATAGTAAAAGGATGCATTGGGATACTTAACTTATAAATTTTCGTCTCTTTGATTTTCATTCCTGTTTTCCAATAAGGGCTGCAATTTAATTAGCCAATCTCATAATGATGAATGAAATTGGATTGCACAGGAACGAAAATTGAAAACGAATTTTTTTTAGAATCGGCTTATCTGCAAAAGCCGCCAATCGACCTGGTCGTTGATCAACAGTGGATGAACTGGAAATGTAGAACATCTCAAGCTCTGCCTTGACGGGCGCCGACTGCACGAGTTCCTTCACCCACGGTAGTGCCCATAGTTACCCAATACTTAACTACTCCATCCAACACCACTCGAGCAACCAACGCTGCACTGAAAGACGGCCTCGACTAACTCGCAACCGAAAACTGCCTCTCAACCATTGCACCGGAATCGACATTCCTACAACAACACAAAGCCGATGGCGGACGATTTAAACCTACTCCTGTTTTAATCGCTACTTACTTTCTGAATTTTCTTTTCCATTCACCACATTAATTTGGCTGACATCTACTTCAGTGATGTATCTCTTAACGCCTTCCTTGTCGGTATAACTTCGACTGACCAACTTGCCTTCAATAGAAACGTGTGTCCCTTTACTTAAAAGTTTTTCGGCCACCTCAGCATTCTTTCCCCAGGCAACAAGGTTATGCCAGTATGTATTGCTTATCGTATCGCCATTGCCGTTGCGATAGAATTCGTTTGTTGCAAGACTGAATCTTGCGTGCTTCTTTCCTTTGTCGGTTACACGGATATCTGGGTTGCTTCCAAGATGTCCTGTCAATTGAACCTTATTATTCAGTTCGGGCATATGAATCAATTTTTATCTTTCCATTTGAAACCATTGGGCCTCTATAGGAAAATCGGTTATAAGAATTTTTCGGCGTCATGACAAGCAAATATCACGCGCAATGATGCGCGCAGTCGGAGATTATCCGTATACTCCACTTATTATTCGGATCAAACGATTACAAACGGATAAATCGGGTAAATTGGAGTACGAAAGAAGTTGTGTCAAAGCCTAAGGACAGCATTTATTAAATATTAAAACATAAGTGATGGAAAATATAAAGATCGCGACGGCTCAGTTTGAACACCGCAGCGGCGATAAGGAATATAACCTTGGCGTGATCGAATCACTAGCCGCTGCTGCTGCATCCAAGGGAGCAGATGTAATTGCCTTCCATGAATGCTCCATTACAGGATATACATTTGCGAGACATTTGACAAAGGAGCAACTACTGGATGTAGCAGAACTTGTTCCCGAAGGGGAAAGCATCCAACGGTTGACAGCAATTGCCAAAAAGCACGATATCATTATTCTTGCGGGCTTGTTTGAAAAAGATAGAAATGGAAACTTGTACAAGCCATACGTTTGCGTGGATAAAAATGGAATGATCGCGAGTCATAGAAAGTTGCATCCGTTCATCAACCCCCATCTCATCCCTGGTGACCATTATACTGTTTTTGAAATCTTAGGCTGGAAATGCGGGATCCTCATTTGCTATGATAATAATGTAATTGAAAATGTAAGAGCCACCGCTTTATTGGGAGCCGACATTATATTTATGCCGCACGTCACGATGTGCACTCCGTCCACGAGGCCGGGTGCGGGCTTTGTTGATCCGCAGTTGTGGGAGAATCGGGAAAGCGATCCAACGTCGCTTCGATTGGAGTTTGATGGAATGAAAGGAAAATCCTGGTTAATGAAATGGCTTCCTGCGCGGGCTTATGATAATGGAGTATACGCCATTTTTTCCAATCCAATCGGAATGGACGATGATCAATTAAAGAATGGCTGTTCTATGATTGTCGATCCCTTTGGTGATGTTATTGCCGAGTGCAGAACCCTTGGTGATGATTTTGTGATGGCAACCCTCAACCCACAAAAAGTTATTCAATCGGGCGGTTACCGGTATCGTAAAGCAAGGCGACCCGATTTATATAGGGACATCATCGGTCAACCACATCGGCCGGAACAAAAAGTGATTTGGCTGCAGGAAGAATCACCCGTCGAGGAGTAATCGCTCAATACTCAGGTATAATCGGAAATTCATCTCTTCTCCGTCGGAATAAAATCGAAATATCCCGATGAAAAAACGTAGGCTGGATTTTGGTCATGATTTATTTTTATGACCAACCTTATCAGATGCCGATCATTTCATCTAACAGATTGTGCCTGGCTTGTGGCAGATCTATTAAAGGACGTTCAGACAAAAAATTCTGCGACGATTACTGCAGGAGCGTTTACAACAATAAGCTAAATACGGAAGCAAATCCGTGTATTCGAAATATCAACAACATACTGCGCAGAAACAGGCGCATTCTTGAAGAATTAATTCCAGTGGATACTGCAAAAGCCACCAGAGAGCAACTGGTTGAACGAGGTTTCAATTTCCAATATCTGACCAGCACTTATACCAATAAGAAAGGATTGATGTATTTCTTCTGTTACGACTATGGCTATTTGCCACTTGAGAATGATCGATATTTCCTTGTCAAAAAAAGTTCAGGGATCAATAAAAAAACCCCGACGCTTCCGTCCGGGGCTGCAGGTAGTTTTGGGTTATAATAAGTTCCTTTGGGTATACTTACCAAAGCAATCGATTTTATAACAGATGACCTAAATCCGGAGTGGCGTTTGCAATTCGTTAACTTTCGGAGATGATAGGTGGGAGATGACACGCAATAGGGAGCACCCTCCAACCCGGTGAGGGATGACAGATGACTGTTGACGGCAAGAAGACCGATTCAAAGGATTAACATGTTGTATCCAAAGGATTAAACAAATTGTATAGAGTGGTCTGTCGTCCGTCGTCCGTGGTCCTTTCACCACTCAACAATGGCATACGCTGTATCACTGAGATATGGTCCGCCGGGGTAGGCGGCTGTGTAGTCCAGATTCACCCAGTATTGACCGTTTCGGATATGATAGCTGAGTTCGTTTATCTGCTTATCGCCAAAAAGATGTACGATAGCTTCTTTCATTAGTGTGAGAGACTCTTTATCGGGACATTGAAGTTCCGGGTAGGCGTGTGTGCGCGTTAGAACTATCCTGCAATTTCCTCCGATTGCTTTTATAGTGGCGGCCATCAAAATACTATGGTCGTCGCAATCGCCGCCCAATCCATTTTCAATTGTTTCTCGCGCCGTCGCAAAATATTCGTCGCGCTGCGCGTCGTTTACATATTTGAAATTACTATTGATGTATTTCCAGAGTGACAGCATTCTTACTGCCTGACCGTATTTATTGTAGTAGTCGTTGAAATCAATTAATGAATTTTTTACTGCCCAGTTTCTCACAACCGAGTCTTTGTAATCCACTTTATCCTTCATTTGGTTTCCCAATTGTTCTAACCGCGTTTGGAAAATGGAATTGATCATGAAAAGTTCTTTTTCCTTTTGATCGCGGTGGCTCCAGTTTGTCACGACCATATTCTTATAATCGCGGATCACATCCGGGAAGGTGTAAGAATTAGTAAAAAGATTCCAGATCAGAACCGTAGATACCAAAAGGAAAGCTGGGACGATGAGCGGACGAAAAATTTTGATCACCCCCATTACCAGCAGAAATGCGGATAAAATGGCAATGGCGAGGTCAAGGTTCCAGTTGCCAATCATTATCGGGGGCAGATACCTGTTAATGAGTGGCGCCAGAGGTATGATGGTAAGCAGGCCGATGAAATTCACGAAAAAATCACTCAGCCGTTTATGTCGAGGATCCATACTCCAAATTCTCCAGCCCTTTAACGCAAAAAATAGTGCCAGAATTTTGCAAAGTAATTCTTAAAGAAAACCCCGACGAGTTTGCCGGGGGTAAGCACGTTAACCTTAATCGTCATCTTCCTCGTAATAGGCATCCTGGCTGTTATTATAGGAAGATTCCCAAGCTCTTACGGCATCATCGCTCAACAACTCGAGGATATCATAGATAGGATCAGATTTCCTTTTCCACTCTGTAACCTGCTCGTCGTTGAATTTTGTTACAAAAACGCAGTGATCCGATTCTACGGTTACTTTAATGAGGCTGATATTGCTCTCCTTAGTTTCTTGAACCAAGTAATAGCAACCTGCCTCAAGCAGATCATACGAATACATACTTTCTCCTTTTTTAGAAATCAAAAATTCTTCTAATGGGCTCGCAACAGAATATGTAATGGGTGTTTGAGAACTTAATGGGTACCTGCAAATGGAGTAGCTGAAGTTTGTACAGCGTTTACCAGGGAATCAGGATAAACCAAAAGTACGATTATTCCCTTCTTATGAGCAAGAGCAAAAAGATAAAAGTTTTTTACATTTTGATTTTACCTAGTAAAATACTGATTTTCAATTTATAGTGAGTCGCAACTTAATATTAACTCTAATAGCCGTTCGCCGAATGCGAGGCTTGGAAGTTCCCTCCACCCGGTTATAGGGAGACACGAATCCGGTGTCATTATTTCTCGGAACATTTAAACGACTATTAATTCTTAATCCGCGAGAATCCGTGTAATTCGTGACAATCCGCACTGGGCCGAAAGGCCGCAAAAGAAAAGGCGGCCAAATTCAGGCGGCCTACATTTTTTAAGAGAAGAGGCAAGTGTGGCTACATTGCTTTTTCTTTTTGATCTCTTTCTTTTCCTGTTTCTGTTGTTGTTGATTGTTTTGTTTCCTGCTGGTTTCAAAACTCGCAAAAGCAACAGCACCGGCAAAGGCGACCAATACAGCGACTGTAACAACTTTCTTCATAACCTCAGAATTTAGAATTAAAAGTTACGAAGGTTTTGAAACGATTCAAGATTAAATTTCTGAATTCCGATATGGAATGAGGCAAAAAATGAAATCAAATGATGAATGTATTAAATTTAGAGCAGGATTAACGGACTTCGTAGCTCAGTTGGTAGAGCAGCTGACTCTTAATCAGCGGGTCCAGAGTTCGAGTCTCTGCGAGGTCACACTCACACTTGAAAGCGTAGGGATACGTTACTTGCTGTTGTTACTTTTATCATCGCTCCAGCTTAAAATTCTTATCTGTTGCTGGCGGGGTTGATGCGTTGGCCACTTTCCAGCCTGTGCGGTACATCCAGTCGGCCATCTTTTTCAATTTGGGATAGTTGATGTTTTCGGCGTTGTCTTGCGGAGTGTGATAGTCCGGGTGTAACAACGATGTATACATTATTGCCGGGATGCCCAACCTCGCATAAGGCAGGTGATCGCTTCTGAAGTACCAACCTTCGATGTGTGAAGTTTCGTCCCACGTAGTATCTAATTTGAAATTTGGTCCTTCTCGGTTTGCAGCGAGAGCCATATTAACAAGGTCGAGGGAATTGCGATGTGGCGGTTTATAACCCAGCAATGCCGCACTATCAGTATTATTTCTTCCAATCATATCACCGTTGAGCACCGCAACAATATTCTGGCGCGGAACCGTGGGGAATTCTGAAAAATACCGCGATCCGATCAGGCCTCTTTCTTCGGCACCATGTATTACAAACAAGACGGATCTTTTTGCAGGATACTTTACAAAGGCCCTTGCGTTAGCAATCATCGCCACGTCCACACTCGCATTATCGTCTGCGCCGTAATAGATCGAGTCGCCTTTGATCACATTCCTAATGCCGTGCGCATCCGAATGACCGCTGTATAATAAAAATGTTGACTTCAATTTGGGATCCGTTCCGTCTACTGTTCCAACTACGTTCACCGAAGGATATTCATATGTTGAGATAGCCAGGTTAATTTTTGCATTTGCCGATCCCTGTTGCAATTGTGTTTTCGCATTTGCGTGTAACCAGATCACCGGCGGCAATGTGCTGTTTGGCAGGTTGGGTTTGGCGGCAAGATCATACGTTCCTCTCTTGAAGTTTTCCGCCGCATCAGCCCATGATTTTTCTGCTTCCTCATCGGCAATAAAAATAATGGCCTCAGCACCGCGTCTTACCAGCGGCATACCATACTTTACAAAAATATACCTGTTATACCTCCATGTTGGTAATGATACATCCAGGTTAATTCCTTTTGGATTTGCCTCAACGGCAACCACCTTGCCTTTTACATCGAGTGAACTTGTATCCAGATCCAGCGCGTTCCCTAAGTAGACGATTGGTGCATCGATATTACAATTCGCCATTTGTGATACAGCAGCTTCATTCCATAATTGAACTGGCTTATCGTTTATGAGAATACTTGAGTTATTGGCGAGTTGTTTTCGTAACAGCGTAAAGAATTGGAAGTACGTACCATCATCGCCCGCGGGCTTAAGACCAATCGCCTTGAATTGATCCGCGAGCCAGGCAGATGCTTTTAGTTCATCAAGTGTGCCTGCGGAACGTCCATTGAAGTGTGCATCGGCGAGTGCATATAAATCCTTTTTCAAATCTGCTTCACGGATGAGTTTCAACCCCGGTGGTTTGCCAGTCTGCGCATTGATTTGGATGGATATAGTTAGCGCAAGAAAGTAAAACAGATTTTTCATGTGCGAATGATGAATAGTCGCGTAATCTAACGAAATAAATTTTCCAGGGTTGAAGTAAAGTTTAAAGTTATTTGACAAGTTTGATGGGTTTGAAAGATTTGACGCAGAATTGTATTCGCCGCATAAACTTTATTCCCGTCTTAGAAATTAAATTTTACCGATAGGGTGGGTGTGGAATGCAAAGCAAACCCAGTGTTTGTTGCAACAGGAGTTTTTCGAATTTCAAAAAATGTAGTAGCATCCATTCCTTTTCTTTTATTCCGTTTCGAAGCCAGAAATAGCGGAATGCTTCCAATCATTGATGCGCAGCCAGTGGAGAATGCTACGATGTAAGGTGTTTCCGATTTAGACCAATCGCTATTCACATCCAATATAATCGCTCCAACCGCGACTACGGCGCCACCCCAAAGTAATATCCTGGCAGCCGTTTTTTGATTTTTGCTTTTTTGGAGATAATCCTGAGGTGTCAATGACCGGCTGGAGTCGGTTTGTTGGCAAAATGATCTTGAAGCGATCAAAAGCAGTACTGTGCAGATGAAAAGCATTCTCATGACGGTTGATTTAAGGTTACAAACAATGCCCCATACGCATACCAGGTGATATTGAGGGCTTGACGTGCTTCGGCGGGCTACGAATTTAAATTCAAATTTTGAAGATTCAGCAATCCAAGAGTGTTGAAGATTAAAATCACCGCATTTCAACTATTAGAAAACAAGCCTGTACTTACCGTCATTAATATCTCATTATGGAATTGATGTATGCGCTAGCCTAAGCTTGAAAATTTAATCTTCACTGCGAGCGTGGCCACCCCTTAAAACATGAAAGCCCCCCGGATACGGAAGGGCTTTTCATTCATAGGCCTGGATAAAATTCATGGGTATGAATTATTCTCGCAGTTCTCATGTGACGAAATGATTTATTGTTGTGCGAGCACAGTCGCAATTGCCTTTTCCAGCTGCACGTCTACATTTCTTTGGATTGCCTCAGGGTCATAGGCAATTTGAATGTCAGGAGTGATGCTTTTATTTTCATAACTCACCAGGTTTTTATCTCTGAATTCGACACCGGCCATATACACCTGCACAAAATTTGCGGCAGTGAATTGTCCACCCAGATAACGGGTATCGGTTGGCGGAATTTGTCCCGTACCACCCCATGTTCTATCGCCAATTACTTTCGACTTTTCGAAGATATTTTTGACAGCGAGTGTAGTCATCTCGGCCATACTTACGGAATTGTTGTCAACCAATACTGCAATCGGTTTTGTGAAGTTTGTTGCGCCGGGTTGAGGATGGACGTATCCTTTTACCCATGGGGTATAATCCAATCGGCCGTTTCCATTTTTAGTGCGCGTATTGGAAAAGTATCCGGGAGATGTAATGAGTCTGCCGATCAGAAAATCGAGATCAACAACCTGGCCTCCGGGGTTTCCTCGCAGGTCAAGAATCAATCCGTCTATAGATGGGTCCTTTGTTAAACGGAAGAATTCATCTAATACAGGCTTAACAGGAGCGGTGGTCGTATTATTCTGGAGGTATTGAGCCAATAATTGAAAGGATGAATACTCCAGGTAAACGATCTTCTTATTGTTACGTTGGATGGTTCCCATATTCATGCGAAAGCTGTTTCCATCAGTTCCCACTCTCGGGTTGGTTAAATAGTATTTGGGAATTACGTAATCGAAAGTTGACCTGGGTATGGGCGGCATGTCTCCGCGCAATTGATGTCGAATGCCCGCAGGACTAAAATTCGTGCTCTGTATTTCGTAATTGGCAATCAAAAAGTTTGCGTAACCATTAAACATGATAGCCAGGTGTGAATCGGAAAGATCCTTGGTCATGTCTACGAGATACTGTACCGCCTTCTGACCATTGTTTGGGTCGTTCGGATTTTGATCGAGATATTCAAAACGCGGCTTGTACGTTTTATAGATATTGTCCCAATTGACGCTTTCTATATCCCAAAAAACGTAGTTTGTATTCATTCCATTCCAGAATGATTCGAATACTTCAGAATAAGATTTTCCGTAATAGCTGCTCAGCCGCTCCTTCGGAACTTCTTTCCGGCATGAGGTTGCGAGTGAGCTCAATAATAATATAACCACACCAAAGCGCATGCCGGCCCTGGTTATCTTTGATTTTTTATTGAAGCGTATGTACATGGTTGATAGTGTTACGAGACCCCGTTATTTGTTAATAAATTGAATCGCTTTTTCTAGTTGGATATCAATACCCGAAGAAGTCATTTGTTGAATACTTGCTGTGTTATACTTGACTTCGATGTCAGGAGCAATTCCGGAAAAATTGAATTCGTGATTCTTGTCCTGTGAAGCTGTATTGGACAATCGAACGGTGGCAAAACTTCCGATGTTGAAACCGCCTCCATTGGTCTGAATGTCGTTGCCATTAATAAATCCTGCAGTTCCATATGAGCGTTCTCCAACTACGGTTACACTTGTTCCAGGCAATGCTCTGAAAGCATTGATCACTGTTTCGCAAAGCGCCGCCGAATACATATCCGTGAGCAGGATAATGGGTTTATTGAAATCTTTTGCACCTGCTTGCGGTGTGACGGTCATTGGTACAAGCGGACCATAGTCGAGACGTCCCGAACCAGATTTTGTGCGGGCGTACCCAAACGTATATGACTTTGAAGTGAATTGACCAACGAGGAAATCGATGTCTTCGAGATTGCCACCACGATTGTTTCGCAAGTCAACGATCACTGCATCGCAATTTGATTTTTGAATTTCACCGAAGAAATTTTTCATAACAGGCCTGCAAGGGCGCGTTGCATAATTGTCGTTGTATGCTTCTTTCATAGCAAATGTGTTCAGGCTTGTGTACAACACATTTTTTGTACCTTTTTTAAGTCTACCAGTGATGATCTGGAATATGGTGCTGCCGTTGCGATATACACCGTAATCAAAGTTCTTCAGGTAATTGTTCTGAATGATGTAATCGAATAGCGTATCGGGAAGCGCTGGCCGCATCTGTTGTGTTCTCATTAATTTTGGAATAAAGCTGATATAGTCTTTGTACAACTTACCATCAAAATTGTAACTGCCACCACTCCAGAGCATAAGTGCGTATTGACCGTCCTTCAGGTCCTTTGTCATATCAGCCATATATTGAAAGCACTTATTCTGCGATGTATCAGTGTATGGCGTCAAGTCCAGGGAATCAAATTTTGGTTTGTATACCCGGTAAATGCTGTCCCAATTCAGTGTTTCCTTATCCCAAAAGAGATAGTGAGAATTCAGGCCGTTCCAGAATGTCTGAAACACTTCTCCATAAGTATTACCCTCTACATTGGAAAGCAACTCTGGCTTGACGATTTCTCTTTTGCAAGAGAACAATCCAACGATAGTGAGGCTGATTGCCGCAATTTTCAAATTGCGTGCTGTTGAATATTTGAAAAACGATTTCATGCTTACTTAGCTCCTTTAGTTTGTTTTGACCATTGCAAGCGATATTGAACATTCAGCAATATGCTGTATGCATCATTATATCTTGGCGTTTGATTTTCCATGTAGGCGTTTTGCGCGTCCGTAAACGTTGGGGTATACCTCCCTTCGAGTGAGAAAACATATTGCTTATTCATGGTGTATTGTAATCCAACACCTGCTAACCCACCTAATTGGATGCGTCTGTCTTTTTCAGATGAGAATTCATAAGATTGGTCATACGATTGGAAATTGCTTGGATCCATTGGCGACAAAGTGCGTCCTTTTACTTTTCCCATCATCCAGTATTCGCCAAATCCACCAAGGTTAAGTATCCCGTGTAACGACTGTGTTTTGGAAATATTTCCACCAAAGCGGAATTGCGCCATCAAGGGAAGTTGAACATAGCTATTGATGTTATCCTGGTAAATGGGTTCATAAAATCCAGTGCGCTGTATCCTGTAATTCTTTTGAACAAAAGAAGGAGTAGCCTGGAAGCCTCCGAACCATGCCACGTTTGGAAAAGCGTATCGAACCGGTATACCAACTGAGAACCCGTTCAGAGGTTGATACTCATAAAAAGGCTTGTCGGCAGTATTTGATATAAGATAATTCCTGTTAGCTCCGGCTTCAATTCCGACATAAACCTGTGCTTTGGATTGCACAGTAAATAACAGTGCGGAAACGCATAAGAATGTGATGATCTTTTTATTCATGATAATCTCTTTTGAAATTTTTATTTTATTTGAACAGGTGATGAACTGCTCGCGATTTCGGGAGCTATTCCCAATGTTCCGGATGAATTCATTCCCCAGGCCCATAAAGTGCCATCGGTTCTGAGCGCAAAAGCAGAACTACCATTGCCACTAATTGATTTGATGGTAAAATTTGGTAAGGCAGTTGGAACCATGTACGGAAGTGTTGACACGGTGCCGAGGCCCATCAATCCGTAAACGTTATTGCCAACATTATACAATGAGCCATTTTTGTCCAGGAATCCGGTAGAACCTAAACGAGAATTAATAGCGTCGATTGATTTTCCATTAAAGAAATTGACTTGGGTAAATGAACCGCGATTGGTTTGATCATTCAGACCGAGTTGAGCGTTGATGTTTGCACCAGCCGCCCAAACATTTCCTGATAGATCTATGATGAAAGTGCTACCGCCACCAACAAACATTTTTGCAACACCAGTGGTTGGAGTAGGTATAAGGACAGGAGTTTTCCTGGCAGTATTATCGCCCACGCCAAGGTTATATGAATTGTTTGTACCCCATCCCCACAATTCCCCATTTTTCTTCTGCACAATTATATCAGTGCCGCATCCGCTAATGTGTTTTACATTGTCAACCGGAATTTTGACGAATGTTGCGCGAGGATCGCCATCGGCCTGACACAATATATTTCCCAAATTTCTTCCCGTACCCCATACTGTTCCATCGGGTTTCATTACGAATACTTCTCCGAATGTGATAGCGATTTCATTGACGTCATCGAAATAGGTAACACGCGTGAAATTTGCAATTCCAGTTTTATTTCCCAATCCTAATTGTCCATATTGATTGCCTGTGCCCCACGCAGTACCATCTTTTAATTTGACAATGGTTGCAGCATCTCCGGTAAATACCTTATCAACTCCATACATCGGCACCTGCGTGAATTGATTTCGACTACTGAAATCACCTAATCCAAGCTGCCCGGAATAATTGTTGCCACATGCCCAAAGCGTGCCATCGTTTTTTATTGCGAAGACATGACTGAAACCTGCAGCAATACTTGTTATCACCGGAGACTGGATTGTAGAAACACTAATGGTCACTTTGTATGAAGCAGATTTACCGTTTGCCCAAACAGTATACTGAACCGGTTGTTTAAAATTCTGCTTGCCTTTGGGAGCAATGCTGTCTGCATATTGTATCACCGTTGGTTCCAGTGAAGTAATGTCTGTACCATAATCCACCATAAGATGAATGGCCGTGTCACCCATGATCATTCCCTGGTATGGCCTGTTCAATGCTGGGTTACTCACCGTTTTTTCCAGCCAAAAGTCTTGTATCACCGCCACCTTACGAGAAGTGGAAGTAAATCCAGGCTCCTTGTTGCAACCGATGATTGCACCGATTGCAACAAAGCCCAAGATGATGAAATTGATTTTTATAAAATTGACTCTCTTAAACATAATAATAGATTGAAACTTGTAAAGCACTTTCAATTGAGAAATGCAATGGTCAATTCCTTTTAATTACACCTAAAGGTGAGCGGATCATAATCGTTACAGAGAATTGTTGTCTTATCTGCAGCATATACGGTAACCAGCGTTGGCGATCCACCGATAACTCGCCTGGACATGACAAGCGAATAATTATCTTTTGTTGCGTCCTGCAACTTCACTTGTTGGAGAGAAAGTGCACCTGCATCAAGATATATCGGAAGGCGTAGTCCTCCGAATAAATTTGTGGTAGCTCCACCGACCCCTGCACGTGTTGCGGGACTGAACTCGCTGCAATCCGCAGTTTGCACTGGTGAAGAAATTCCGTCTTTAAATTTCTCATACACGTCCCCATCACTTAACCCATTCCATTTGCTGGCTGGAACGAACCAGAATTCGAATTTTGTCTGTGCTCTTAAATCAACATTTTTTAACTGAGTGCAGCCATCCAACCACAACAATTGCAATTTGGGATTCGCCAGGAGACTGATATTTCTCACAGGAGTCCAAAGCATGGTGAGTGCGAACAATTCAGGATTATGCGATACGTCGATCGTATCAATCCCGGTTTCATCAAAATTCACATACCTTAATTCGACATTTTTAGAAAGGTCTACGCTCTTCAATATGGTAGTATTGCGAATAAGTATATTTATCAATTTTGGATTGTGCGTTACATCTACGGCGTTCACTGAAGGCGCATAATCCAAAAACAATCTTTGAAGTTCAGGATTAGTAGAAAGGTTTACTGATTTAAGTGCTGTAAGAGCATAAGTCATGAGGTGGCGAAGGTTCCCATCATTCTCCACTTTCAATTCATTAACCCTTCCCATATTTTGCAGGGTGACATAATCAAGGGCTGGTAGATTGGACAAGTCGAGGGAAAGAACAGGCAAATAGGTTGCCTTGATATAGCGCATGCTTGTGAGACCTGATACATCTACATATTGAAGTTCCCTGGTACCCAGTAATTTTAGTGAATCCAGCGCCATGGTTTTGTTGAGGACAAGTGAATCAATGGGACCATTTTGCACAATGAGCTTTGTCATCTTTGTGAAATACTCAATGCCTCTCAAAGAGGATACAAAAGGTCTTGGGATGTTCACCGTATCAATGATCATTGTTCCAGTGAAATTCTTTACTTCGGCGCTGTTGATATCCAGCAACTTTCCGGTTTTGTCAAATGCGTTAGGACAAACATTTACCTTCAAATATTCCCTAAACATGCTGTCCGGAACAAGCTTCAACGTTGACGTTTCACCTGGATTGGGATTTTCCTCCGAAGGTTTAACTGTGCTCTTGGAGCAAGCTTGCAATACCAGCATTGCAATGATTAAAGTTGCAATCAAATATTGGAGCAGCGCGATTTGCTTATCTTTCATTTTAAACATTTCAAATAATTTTTTTACTATTTATAAAGGATTTTGCTGAATAACACCGCTTGTTGCATCAATCTCTGCTTGCGGAATGACGAACTGCCATTGCGCATCACCCGCAGGAACTGATTTTTGATACGATGGTAAAAATGTATGTCTGTGCCTGTCTAAAGGCAGGTTCAATCTTTTCAAATCATAGAATCGGAATCCTTCTCCCCACAATTCAATACGGCGTTGAATTAAGATTTCATTGATCAGATTCGATCCGGTGGCAGTGGAGAGAACGTAAGCCGAATTCCTTTTCTTCGCGAGCTGGTATAAAGCATTTGTTGATGCAGCATTATTTCCCATGCGTGCATAAGCTTCTGCTTCTATTAAATACATTTCAGAAGCGCGCATCAGGGGCACATCTCCAATGCTCATTTCAGGATTTTGCACCTTGAATTTTCTCTGCATGAATTTTACGCGGGTGCCTAATTCTTTTCCGGATGCGTCAACGGGAACTGGGAAATTCTTATTAGTACCAGTAGAGTCCCATAACTGCCAACGCACATCCGATTTAGCGATTTGCATGTAGAGCGTGTCCTGCATCGCTCTTGGTGAAATGATAATGTTTTGTGCAGGGAAATTGCAACTCATGTATGCGAAGAAAGAAGTGAAGTACGTCGTTTGATTTTCCTGTTGGTGTGACCCCCACATCCATTCAGGGTTCTCATAATCATTGAATCCGCTCATGTATTGCGTAGAGTCCATCAATGAGTAGCTACTTCTTGCGGCAGCGGCCACAGTTGCGGCAGTACTCCAATCCTGTTGCGTCAGTGCAACTCTTGCTTTAAGTCCAAGCGCTACACTTTTATCCAAGTGCGATTTATTCGTTCTTACATATCCATTCAACAAATTGATTGCATTGTCCAAATCAGAATTAATTTGAGCGTAAACAACTTTCACACTGGAACGAGGCTTTACTTCTTCCTGGGCGTGAAGAACAATTCTAAGTCCGAGGCCTGTATTGGATCCAGACGCATCATAACGCTTTCCGTACAGTTGCACCATTTGGAAGTATGCCCATGCGCGGTATGCATATGCCTGACCAAGAATTGCTTTCTTGTCTTTCTCACTTCCTTCCGCTGCATTCACGTTATCAATAAGGAGGTTGGCGTTATTGATGATCTCGTAGTAAAAGAAATAATTGAAATAAACAGTTGCGGAACCTGGATTTTTCTGTGTGTTCAGCCACAGGTACGGATACAAATACCAATCGCTAACTGAAGAGATAGTTACATCATCACCCATGATATCCATATCCATCATATTCGTTCCCTGTCCCACCATATCCTGGCGCCCCATATGAGATGAATACATTATGCGGTGAACACCGTTCAACAATTTCCAGCAACCATGGGTTGTTGTCAATGCCTGGTCTTCCGCAATGCGATCCGTTGCCGGCGTATCCAGGTATGATTTGCTGCAGGAAGAAAATAATCCGATCACTGCAACGGTTAATACAATAGTTAATTTATTTATCGTTCGCATCATGGTTTAAAAGTTTGCGATTACACCTAAAGAATATACTCGTCTGGGCAGAAATACATCTCCCGTTGTTCCATTGAAGGATTGCAACACATTCATCCCTTTGCGCGCGGAGAACTGGTAAACATTCTCTACGCTCAGGTAAGTTTGTAGGGACGACATTCTTAATTTACTCACTACCGATTGGTCGAATGTGTAACCTAGATTGACATTGTTTACTGTAAGCGAAGTAGCGCTGATCAACCACCTGCTTGAAGAACCGTAGAAATCTCCGGTTCTTCCATAATCCAATCGGGGAACATCTGTTTGATCGCCGGTTTGCTGCCAACGTTTCTGGATGTCTTTTGCCAATGATTGGCCGAATACGGGAGACATCATTGTAGAATATACTCCGTCATAGGTAAGTCCACCAATCTGATATGTGGCCAGAATACCCAGTGAGAAATTTTTATAACGGACATCATTGCGCCAGCTTCCATATAGATCTGGAATAGCAGATCCCTGGTATTCATATTTTGCACGCGATGTCATCGTAGTGTATTGTTTGCCGTTGATCGTTTTATCGGGGTAGTCGTAAGGTGCGTCATCACTGTAGGACAGATTTGGATTTTTTTCGTACAGTGCATCACCGTTAGTAGGATCAACACCCACATAAGTGATCAACCAATAGTCATATATTGAATGACCAACAGAAAGCTTCTTAGTACCAGAAATAATTTCTTCATTAGTCTCCGGCATTTGCGTGATTTTGTTTTGCAGTGTAGAAGCATTAAGCGTCATTGACCATTCAACATCTTTGATGTTGATAATGGAACCGGTCAGCGAAAGCTCGATTCCACGATTGTACATGCTTCCGATGTTTTGCCAGATATTGTAAACTCCGCCTGGTGTACCACCACCTGATAAGGGTTGGGGCACTGCGAAGACAAGACCGGAAGAGTTCTTATTATAATACTGCGCGTAACCTGAAAGCCTGTTCTTAAAAAGCGAAAACTCTACTCCTGCACTAAGGTTCTCAAGAGATTCCCACGTGAGGCCGGGATTGGGAACAACAGCGTAGATATAACCTGGTTCCTGCGCATTATTGTTCGGAGAGTATCCACCCTGGTAAGCATAAGCGCCTACAGCATCATTACCCACCTTACCATAAGACACTTTTAACTTCAATTCATTCACGAAAGGAACATGGAAGAAGTTCTCCTTGCTGATTCTCCAGGCACCGCCGACCGACCAAAAGTTTGCCCATCTTTCATCTGACGAGAAGTATGAGTTACCATCTCTTCTAAATGATGCACTCGCGAAGTATCGATTACTGTAATCATAGCTAACACGGGAGAAATAGCTCTCCACTCGTTTTTCTATAGTGCTCGAATTAGGAGCTTCCGATGCAGTAGTATAATTATCAAGTTGAAGTTTGTTGCCCGGTGCAATTTGTCCTCTTACAGATGCTGAAGACCCGGTAGTTTCGCGATCATAATTTTCGTGACCTACCATTGCTTCAATGCTGCTCGCGTTCAAGCGGGTGTTGTAATTCAGCAACTGGTTGAACGTATAACTCTTTAATCGACTATTTGCAATAGTTAATGCACCTGAAGGGGCACCGTCACCAATGTATGGATTGAGGTAACTATAGGCTTCATTTGTTTCCTGGTCCATGCCAAGGTTCGAAGTGAACTTTAGATTTTTTAATATAGAAACATCAACATACGTACGTGCGCCAAGACTGGGGCCTGTAACGTAGTTCACGTTCAACAAGCCTTCTTCAATGGCATTTCTGCCTAATGCGAATGGTCTTGAACCGTATGCATGAACGCCATCATCATAAACTGGATTTCCGTTTGCGTCCAGGATGTATTCGCCAGTTACCTCATGCGCATGCACGGGATAAATTGGTCCCATTGTGCGCGAAAAATAAAATGGATTTACGATGTAGCCAGTACCGTATGCAGGTGTTTGATTAGTGCTGGTAGTTGAGCCATACACATTTACTCCTGCTTTCATGAATGACGTGAGCTTTGCATTCGCATTTACTCTTGCATTCCATCTTTTGAAATCGGAATTGGTGGTGTATCCATTCTCTGAAATGTATCCTAATGAAGCGTAGTAATCTCCATTTTCGTTTCCACCATTGAATGAAATGGTGTACTCCTGTCTATAACCTTTGCGCGTAGCGGCATTTTCCCAATCAAGATCTTCGGGCCACAACAATTGCGCGTTAGGATTGAGCTTTCCATCAACGCCCACAATTTGATTATCTGGTACATTGAATGGATTGTATCCTAAGAATGATTTGATATTTTTCGATGCAATCTGATTAGCCAGTAATCCTCCCTGGTTACTAATTAAACCGTTTCTATAATACTCCCACATCAACGGATAATAATCATAGGCATTCACTTTTGCGTATTCAGGCAACATCCTTTCATTCATGCCTTGTGACGTTTTGAATTGAACGCCCGTTTTCTTGCTTCCTTTTTTTGTAGTTATTAGTATTACCCCATTACTTCCTCTTGAACCATATAGAGCAGCAGAAGCTGCGTCCATCAACATGGACATGGAAGCAATGTCACTTGTATTCAAACTAGCGAGGTCGCCATCGTATACAATTCCATCTACTACAATTAAAGGAGAGCTTCCTGCAGAGATAGAGCCAAATCCACGAACGCGTATACTTGGTGAGCCGCCGGGCTGACCACTATTCATGGTAGTTTGAATTCCAGGGGCGGATCCAGCAAGTGCGTCAGCGATATTGGTGATAGGTCGCTTCGCTATTTGTTTTTCAGAAATCTGAGCAATTGCCCCAGTCACTGAAGATTTTTTTTGCGCGCCGTACGCTACAACAACTACACTGTCTAATTTTTTTGCAGTGCTGCTGTCATCCCAATTCTGTAATCGTTGTGAGGCCGGAATATTACTAGTATCAACACCGGGAAGTTTTGATTTCTGGCGGCTTCCCTGTTGTTGTCCATAGGACAAAACAGGAGAAGCTGCCATCATCAAACCAATCAAAAAACCTAAAACAATTTCTTTCTTCATAACACTTTTATAAATACGTCTTCCAAAAACTTGTTGAAGTATTTGTTGATATCTTATCTGTTATTTGAGCGCAGGATTGGATATCCGTTATTTTTTTCGGAACCTATTGTCCATACCGCTGAGAAATCCCAATTCACAAACGAAGCCTGCGTTTTCATATCTGCACTTGTCTTTCCGTTTGCTGTGAAACCATTATCCGCGGCTGTTGTAGTATTACCTCCACCTAAAGTATTTTGGCCAGTCTTTTCTTTATCCCAGTAATTGGTAGAGGCTCCATCTTTTATTAGGATATTATTAACCGTATTTCCAATTAATCCGCCGATATAGAAAGGAGCAGCCGTATTACTAACTGCTCTCGAAACCTGACCAGCTGCGTAGCAATTGGTAACTGATACCGGGACTGCAGAAGAAACCTGACCGATCAATCCACCAATGCGTGTTGCTTTGTGGAAAGTGGTATAAGAACCGTTTGCACCAGCTACTGCTCCAACTGCATAACAATTTTCAATAATCGTCCGAGAGCTTGTTACGGAAGTTGCAGTTCCTACAAGACCACCCATGACATTGGTTGGCACGAAGCCAGGATTTGCATTAAGTGCTATTTCCGTTACACTGCCAGTAGCATAACTTGATTTAATAGTTGATGTATTGATGTATCCAACTAAACCACCAATATTTCCCGCTGATATTACTGAGTTAGAAGAGTAACTGTCAGTAACCTCAGTGTACATTATGTATCCAATCAAGCCACCTGCATCCCCACCTGAAGAGACACCGAAACTTCCGGCAGCGGGTGTCAATGCGGAATATGATTTAATGATAGTAGAATAAGCGGTCCTTCCAATCAATCCTCCGGTATATTGACCTGCGTTAATGGTGGCGTTGCCAGTTACATAACAATTGGTAACGGTGCATGTATCGGCATTACCAATCAGTCCACCTACATTTCCGTAAGAGCTACCATCTGCGGCTACATCATTTATACCTGCAGAAGCTAATTGCACTCCGAGATTCTTAAATGTTGCACGTGCGGCATATCCAAATAATCCGTCGTAACTCTTTCCGCTTCGGCCGGCGTCAATACCTACCGGCATTTCATTGGCACCTCTGAAAGAACTGGTAAAATTCTTGATGACATGATTTTGACCGTCGATTGCACCTCTGAAGACCACATTGCCTCCGTTTACAAATTTTGATCCGATCGAATACCATCCTTTAGTTGCATAATCACTTATGCCAGTTTTTTCCGCAGCGTTTGCGTCAGTCATCCCCGGCAGTTCAATATCATTCATTAACACGTAGCTTTTGTTCAAACCATTTCTGATATCGTTCAAATGCTTTGCGGTATAAACGCCATAGGGATTGCTTAGAGAATCATATACAGGAACAACTATTTTCTTAGTATATGTCTGGCCTCTGTCGTTAGTGATAGTATAGGTTACCGGGGAAGTATAGTCTTTCGCAGTTCCTGGCTCTGGACTAATTTTGTAGCCTGTCGGCAATTCTACAGTCGCGGTTAATTGAGTAACATCAGTCGTGCGCGGCATGTTTTTTACGATCTGAGAATCCTGGTCGATAACAAAGGAAATTGCATCCTGGCCGAACTTAAAAGTTACAGCCTTGTGTTCCACTGGGAGAGGAACATCTTCATTTTTTTTACAGCTAATAACAATTATCATTGTTACAAAGGCAAGCAATAGAATTCGTAAATTCTTTTTTGGAAAACAGGGATTCATAATTATCATTTATTTTGGTTTTAATGTTTAGGCATGCATCATTGAATGCCTTTTATCTTCACAGGAATTTTCTGTCAATAATCTATGGGATCGAATTAAGTAAGGGCTAGGGGCACATGCCGGAAAATGGACAGTGCGGCTTGGTATGGATAATTTTCAAGGGATACGGATTTGAACAACCTTAACCATCACTGAGCTTTTATTATCCATTCACCGGGGTTTGACCGGTTATCAGTTTTTCAGACGTTAACATTTCATGTGTGCTACGGAAAATGAGCCGCGGATTGAGGGAATTCATTGGACGGAGTTCCGGTATTATTTAAGATCGAGGCGCAAAAGTAGCCTCCGGCAACACCGAAAAACGAATTAGGTAACCCGCAAAATGTTTTGTCCTAATAGAATAGAACAAACCTCATTGTTCTGAAATAAAATAATCGACTAAAGTTTGGAGATTGAGACTGTTAGGCAGAACTTGAATTAATAATATGAAACAATACCCGATTAATAATCGAATACATTTCGAGATAAAAATCGGAGATAATTCAGGTTGAAAGTTTCAACTCTTTGAAAAATTCGCGTGGCGTGACTCCTTTTTCTTTTTTAAAGGCAGTAATGAATGTGGACCGACTGATAAATCCTGATTTTTTTGAGAGTGCTTCCAACGTGAGTTGCGGGTTTTCCGGGACCTGTTCAATGAAGTATTCAATCCTGAAACGGTTTACCCAATTGGAGAAATTCATTTTGAAATGGCCATTGATCAACGGCGACAGTTGGTAAACTGGAATGCTTGTTTGATTAGAGAGATCCTGGATGGTGAAACCTTGCTGTAGAAAAGGCTTTTGTTCATGCATGTGTTGCAGTACAATAGTAACTTCAGCAGCAATTTCTTCGTCTGAAACGATAGGTTCTGAAGGTCGAACTTCTTTTGTCACTTCCTGTATCCCTTCAACGTCAATAACGTCATGGTGTTTAGATTTTACTGTTAGTGCATTTTGCGGAATCGTTAAGTTTTCTTTTTCGGCACTTGCTTGTGCACTGAATTTTTTCTCGGGAATAAAACCGTAAAGAATATCAGGAGAAATAAAAAGGTATATGGAAATACCTGATAAACTCAAAGCGTAAGTGAGTCCTACAAAACCTGGATTGAACCAGGTAAGCTTTAACAATATTCCAAATATGCCGGGAAGAAAAAGAGGTAGATATAATATGGAGATAGTGACGATGAAATTAAAAAGTCTACGGTTGTGCGATGATTTAAATCCAAATTTTAGTTTCCAGTTAGTGACTATCAGTTGTACCTGGAAGTAGCTGATGATGGCTATCCACACATAAGCAAAAGGGAAATATACTCCCGATATGCCTATCCATCCTTCCCCTGCGCTGAAGATTTTTTGGTTGCTCTCCAGATTTTGTCGCAGAATAGCAAGCTTCTGTTCAGAGGGCATGATAAAAAATGGAAAGTAGTCGATGATATAAAAAACAGCGGGCAAGAGAAGAAGCCAATCAGCGTATCGCCAAAACTTTCCTGGATAAAAAGTATTTCGGCTATGTATGTATAGAAACGGAAAAGCAAGATAAGCGGTGACCAAACCCGTCCTGTGCAGCGCGGGAAAGTTGAGGATCTGCTTGGTAATGGTTAAGTAAATAAGAAGCAAAGTGTACCAAACGAAGAATAAGGAAAGGCCAAGAAAAATTTTGTTCGTACTTCGCCGAAAGGAAAATCCTATTATCAGCAAGAGCGCTAACAGTCCACTGAACAGTCCAAATTGTGCAATTAATACCATGCACTTGCAACGTGTACAACTAAGTTATAGGAAATTTTTCCTAACAAATGAAAGACCTTGCCAAATATCAATGTCTCGAGGGCGGATGCTTTATGGCAACAGTTTTTAAATAAGTTCGATAAATTCGTTACTCGTCTTTCACCTCATTTAGTTCAGATATGAAATTTCTCCACCTCCAACCATTTGTCCCCGCGGGAAAATATTTTGAGAAGTCCAGAGAATTGTTTCTAGCGCTTGGATTTAAAATCAACTGGGAGGGGGGTGGCTATGCCGGCTTCCAACGAGACAATTGCAAATTCATTTTGCAGGATTTTTATGCCGATGGTTTTGCGGAGAACTTTATGGTGACTGTAAACGTAGACAGCGCTGATGAGTTTTATAAAGAATTGAAACAAAAAAAGCTTGAAGAGAAATTCGGAATAAAAATTGGTGAGCCGCAGGATCAGCCTTACGGAAGAGAAGTGAATATAATAGATATTGCGGGTGTGTGCTGGCATTTCGTGGAACCCCCCGCCTTTTCAAACTCGCAAGCTTGATTAATTCGCCCCCTAAAGGGGGAGTGTACTTGCTAAAGCTCCGATCTTTCAAAAGCACTTTCACTTTTTGAAAGCGCGCCGAAAAGGTCGGACCTTTACTCCCCCTTTAGGGGGCGAATATTACAGATTTCCCTTTGAAGCGGCGGGGGGTTTGGTTTTCTTATACGGATGTTTCCCCAACTTCACCACCTTATTATAATATTCGCAAACAGGCTTCATTAAACATTTTGGGCATAAGGGATCAGGTCTGCAAATTTCTCTTCCAAGGAAAGACATTGCCATACCAGCGTCCCACTCGCTTTGTGGCAAAGCATTCATGATATCTTCCTCAATTTTCTCCGCTTTATCGCTTTTTGTAATTCCTAACCTTGGCGCAACTCGTAAAACATGAATATCCACGATCACGCCTTCGGCTGGAACTTTTGCATATCGCTTAATCACGTTTGCAGATTTTCGGCCAATGCCGGGTAGCTCCACCATCTCGGCGATAGTGACAGGAATATTCTTATCATTCTTTGCCTCATTCGCAATCCGAACTAGCCATTCGGCTTTCTTTTTAGACCCTCGAACCTTAATGATATATGGCCAAAGCATTTCAGGTTCCGCTTTTGAAAGCGCTTCCATGTCTGGAAACGTTTCGAAGAATTTTGGAGCAATCTGATTAATCAGATCGTCGGTGGATTGCGCCGACAACACAACTGCCACCAGCATTTCATACAAATTGTTTGCATCCAGAGGATGCTTCTTATTCTTATACTTTTCCAGGAGAGGTTTAATCGCTTCTGTCCAATTAACCTTAGGAGTTTTTGCTTTTGCCATTCACTAAAGTTAGGAAGAGTAGGAGAGTAAAAACCAGGGAAGTTGGAGGTACGAATCCCAAACCACAAACCACAAACGACAAACGACAAACCGTAAACGGTAAACTGTAAACAGTAAACCGAAAACTTATTTAATCAATCAATTTCATTTGAATCGCCATCTTTATTAGTGCAGCTGTATTCTTCACGTCAAACCTTGCCAACAAGTTTTTCCGATGCGTATCTACTGTGGCAACGCTAATAAATAATTTCTCTGCAATTTCATTATTGGTCATACCCTCCGCAATTAACTCCAGCATCTCTTTCTGTCGGCGGGTGATGATCGGCGCTTTAGAATCGCTATTGCTACGCAATGATTGCGCGGCCTCCATACTATAATATAATTTGCCTTTCACAACCGTCTGGATTCCTTCCAACAATTCATTCTTTGTTGCATTCTTAAGCAGGTAGCCTGAAGCGCCATTGTCCATCATCTTCTGGATAAAACTTTGTTGATTGAATGTGCTGAGTCCAATAATGAATACTGACGGATATTGTTGTTTGATCACTCCACACAAATCAATGCCGCTCATGTCGGGCATGCTTATATCCATTAATATTACGTCGGGCAACTGGTGTTGAAGAAAGGATAGGCAGGAAGCAGCGTGCGTAGCGTGTCCCATCCATTCTATGCCCGGATCATTTTGTATAAGCGACCGAATGCCTTCGATTACCATAAAATGATCATCAACAATAAAGACTTTAGTAGGCATTACGTATTCAATTCAATGTGAACCGAAGTTCCTTTTCCTTTTTCAGATTGCACGTCAACTTTACCTTTTAGAAAATCAACGCGACTTTGAATATTGCTCCATCCAATTCCGTGCGCCATTTGTAAAATCATTGGATCAAATCCTTTTCCATCATCCTCCACGGTAATACTGATCTCTCCGTCAGCCTTAAACACCTGCACAATCGCCGTTTTTGCCGAAGCATGTTTTAAAGCGTTATTGATTAATTCCTGTACAATCCGGTAAACGGAAATTGAAGTCGTTTGATCCAGCTCTGTATTTTCCAGACCCATGGATTGATATGTTGTTTGAATAGCTCCTGATTGATTAATGTCCTGGCAAAAATCCTTCAGTGCAGTGTCCAAACCAAATTTCACGAGTGATTCAGGCATCATATTATGCGCTACGCGCCGCATTTCTTTTATTGAGCTATTTAGCATATCCATTCCACGTTCAAAGGCAAGATGATTGTCTGGCGTCATCACCAGGTTTTCTTTTATGTTCTGAAACGAATATTTAATTCCTGACAACATTCCTCCTAATCCATCATGCAGATCCTTTGCGAGCCGGGTGCGTTCTTGTTCTTCACCTTTTAACACGGCATCAATGGCCATAAGTTGTTGCTCTTTTTCCAGTTCACTTATTCGGTGTTGCTGCAGTATTTGCTTTTGCCTATAATTCCTATATAAAAGGAGAGAGATGATGACTAGAATAGCAGCTGACCCCATGAGAATATAGTTCATGATCTTTCTTTTTTGGAGTTGCGCCTGTTGAAGGATGATTTGCTTGTCCTTTTTTTCACTTTCGTATTTTTTTTCAAGTTCAGTAGTCGTCTTTATTACCTGTTCATTTAATAGAGCTTGTTCAATAGAATCATACTTTAATTTTGCCCAACGTGAAGTCTTAACATCTCCTTCGCCGGCAGCGATATAGGACAGCACACTGTAAGTGTTTTTCAATTCGTCCTTTAATGAATCTTTTGTAGCCAGCTCAAGGGCCTCATTGATGTACCTTTTGGCAGGTCCCTTATCTCCATTCAAATAACTCGCGTACGCATAATTATATAATGAACTTGCAAGCATTTGACTGCTCTGCAATTCCCTAGACAACAAGTAGGATTTCTTAGAGATATCGAGCATTTCTTTAAACTCATTGCGATCAGCATACGTGTCAGCCATGTAACCATAGATCGTAGCCTCGGCATACTTGTCATTCAGCCTGGCTGATTCGTTTACGGCAATCTTGTAGTAATAAAGTGCACTATCACTCATTTTTAAACCCGCATAGTCCTGACCGATGGCAGAATAAACCCTGTTCGGATAGCTGTTTTGGCCCGTCTGCTCCTGGATTTTTAATGACACAAAGCAATAGTCAAGTGATTTCCGATATTGAGCAAGGTTAAAATATGCGTTGCCTATGTTGTGATACATTGCGCTTAGCTTATTCGTTTGCTTTCTCTTTTCCATGAGCGCCAATGCCTGTAAAAGATATTCCAGGTTCTTATCGAACCGTCCGAGATACTGATAGAGAATTCCTGTATTAGCTAGAATATTAATTACAGCGCTTGAGTCGTTTAACTTTCTTGCCAATTCCAATGCGTGTCCGCTTTGTTGCATGGCAGAATCATATTCTCCTTTTGTGAAAGACAATATCATCACCTGTTCATAATAGAGATATAGCCCTCTGTCCCATTTGAGTGAGGAAGACAATTGCTTTGCTATCTCCAAATAGTAACGACTTGAGTCCTGGTTGTTCGTTTCGTATACGTCAGCAAGATTTAGTAATAATCTGGCCTTGTTCGTATCCTCTTTAGCCGTTGGCAATAGATGCAATAGACTATCCCTTCTTTCAATTTGAGCTGTTACCTGGATAGAAAAGAAAAGTATGACGAGTGTATGTATGATTCTGCTCATATTCTAAAATACTCTTTACTGCAGACTATACAAATAAACAGTAACGCAGACTGTAATACATACACCTTTTCCATGATTTTTTTTATTCTGTAGGAATATCCTGTTTTTCCGGTATAGGCAGCGGATGCCTGATATATCATTTTTAGGTCATGAAAAATATCAGCTTAATCATTTCAGTATTTCTATTGAGCTTCTTTGATGCCGTTGGGCAGACGGACTCATTCGATGTGTTTACTTACCAAGCGCCAAAATTTTTTACGAAGAGCGTCCTCCCTTCGAGATTGCAATTTAACCTTACCAACAGCGATACGAGTTTTTGCAACATCACCATATATAAAAGCCAGGTTGCGAATTCCGGGGGAAGTGAAATGACGCGGCAATGGAATGAACACGTAGTTAAGATACTCACGAAAGCAGATAAAAATCCTCCGCAAGTACTGTCGGGAAAACAATGGGATGGCTGGGCTCATACTTTGGCCATAGGAAACTTCTATCAAAACAAGAAGAAATGCGTGGTAATGCTGAATTCATTCACAAAAGATAAGGTGGCTGCATGTGTGGTATTTGTCATGAGCGATAAGTCTTTTAAAGAGCCGGTAGAATCTTTTTCTAAGCAACTCCATCTAAACAATAACAAATGAAAAAGAGATTTTGCCTTTGCGCTGTTCTTGCTTTTGCCCTCGGCTCTTCAAATGCGCAGGACACGAAAAGTGAAGCCAAACCGAATACGGCCCCTAAAATGGTAGCGCAGGATCAGTTTTTAACAGTTCAGACTGACCGATTCCTACTTCCAATCACTTAACCACCGAATATGAAAAATTATCTACTGGCGATAATGTTGTCACTCGTTATAGTACCTGGTTTTTCTCAACCAAAACCGGCAAAGAAAGAAAAGCCTCCTACAGCAAAGGAAATGGAAGACATGCAGAAAGAAATGCAGAAAGAAATGGATAAGGCAATGAAGGAGATGAGTCCGGAGGATAAGAAAATGATGGACAGCATGGGATTTAAGATGCCTTCAATGCCAACCATGCCAAAGATGACGGACAAACAAATTGCAACGGCGATGGAAGAGGCAGATCGCATCGTACCAGTTAAAGACGTCGCAAGAATTTCAAAAATTTCAAAGACACCACTCGCCAATTCAGCAATACCTGCATATCTCAATAGCGTTCATGCTGACATTATCAGTAAGCTGGACCCGTACGTGAATGAAAGCGCAGAAAAAATTTATCAGTGGTTAAAAAAAGAATACAACAGCGCGTCAGCAACTGGAAATGGCGCGGCTGGTTTTTGGATAATGGGCAAACAAGATATTGCTCTTTACATCATGAGCAAGGCGTGCAAGGATGATCCGTCAGATGCCGATAACCTTAATAATTTCTCGGCAATGCTCACCATGGCCGGAGCAGAGCAGCACGCCGTTCCACTGTTGCAAAATCTCAATGCGAAATTTCCAAAGAATACAACTATACTAAACAATCTGGGGCAAGCATGGTTTGGACTTGGAGAAATAACCCTCGCTGAAAAATATCTTGATAGCTGTGTTAGAATTTATCCTCGTCACTCCCAGGCCAACGCCACCAAATCGCGTATACTAGAAAGTAAAGGCGATAAGTCGCACGCTGTTGAGGCACTAAGAAACAGTATCCACGAAGGTTACACCATGGATAAAGAGAATCGCCTGAACAACTTGGGATATAAACTCAAAAGTGATGATTTGGATTGGGACAAACCGATGCCTGCAGATCCGCTTGGATTAGAAAAATTTAACTGGCCCGACTATCCGCTAAATGTTGATGAATGTAAAGTGTTGAAGCCAAAATGGAGGCAGTTCATCGACGATTGTCAGGACGAGATCAGTAAACTAGAAGTAAAACAAAAGCGCCTTGAGCAAGAATTGGCCGACGCTACTCAAAAGCGCATGAAAAAAGTAATGCAGGCGGGATACAGCGGAGTGATGGTTGACCCTATACCGCGATTTGCTCCCAAAGCAATAATCAAATTAAAATATTTAGTAGATGGAAAGGATGGAAAACTAGCCTATGAATTTCAAAATCAAACAGAACATGTGGCCAGAGACATTGCAATGGTAGAAGAGAAGGAACAGACACTCGATCAGCAACTGGAAATATTAAGAAAAAAGTACGAACCGCTATTTGGCGAAGGCAAACCCAATCCATCTGAGCAAGCGTGTGACGATGAAAATAAAGTGAAGAATGAATTCCTGAATGATGCAAATTCAACCTTGATGGTAACGTATCGTTCATTCCTGAATTATATGCGCCGCACATTTAATGACAGGATGTATTACTGCCAATACACTCAGTGGCCAGAGGAGTTTGAAGTCTCTAAAATACAGGCACAGATAAGCTGGTTAAATCTGATAAAGGATCAGAAGGTAAAATTTCTTGAAAAGAGTGCCTGGTGCCGGCCGCCAAAGGCTAAAGCACCTTCGAAAACTGATTCGCTTGCACAATTTGAAGACATGCATTGCGAGTATCATAGTAAAACGGAATTCGGTTTTGGTTCAATCAGTAGTGATTGTAGCAGATTGACCGCCGAACTAGATTTCAAACTAATTAATAAAGTTCTGGGAATCGACGCGGTAAAACTAAAACTGGTTACTAAGGAGGGCGACAGGGACGATGAAACCATAGTGGATCAGTTTCAATCGTTCCGTGCAGAGTTGGGTCCCAAGAAAACCTGGGGCTACGGATATGGTCCCATCAGGGCTGAAGCAAAACTCGGAGTTACTGGTTTCATAGAAGTGGGTAAGAATGGAATATCAGACGCAGGTTTAGTTGGTACCGCTGAAATAAAGGCCGGCAGTAATTATATCAAACGAATGGATGGCACCAATAAAGTCGGCGATGATTCAGTGGGTTATTTTAAAGATTACAGTCAAACTCTTGTGGGTGCCTCTGCTAAAATTTCGTTGATAGCCGGCCCATCCATAGAAGGAAAAGGCATTTTGAGTGGGATGAAGTGGACGCCAAAATAAGCACGAAGAGAACTGTCAGCGACGAAAAAAAATATTTATGCTTAAAATATTTACAAGCTTATTGATTCTATTGATGATTTTAGTTTCTGCCAATGCGCAAGATTGCAAAAGCGAATCTTTAGTTCAAAAACCCGGCATATGGAAAGCTTCACCGAAAGGTGCAGAGAGTGGTACAGCAACCGAGCTTGCACGGGAAAAGAACACCATAGCCAGCATTCACAAAATGATACAAGCAAAATATACGCCTACAGCTGTGCAGGCAAATTATCATGGAGCCTACAGCGCTGCTTATCCCAATAGTACTGGTAATAGCTACGCGTATAGTATTATTCCTCTGAACTACTATTGTGACGGCAACACTATTAAAGTTGAACACGAAACGCCAAGCTATTTTTCAATTACGGCCAACTTATTTACCGCCGAGATTTATGAGTCTCCCAATATTAGCGAAGCATCATCAGGTATTGGATATCATTTTATTTATTATATGCCGGTAGCAAAAGACGGCTATTGGCAATTCAAGCAGAGACAGGAAGGTTTCGGCTATACTCCTACAAGGACATATTCCTGGCTTGTTACCTACGATGGAAAACTTCCTTTTGCTTATGTAACAAAAAAAGAATTCCTGGAAGCCCGGAAAGTGATACTTACAAACGCAATGAAACAATCGGGACGGCAATTTAGCGACGTGCTCAAAAACCTTGAAATTGAAAAGGGATATAAGGAAAAGGAATATAAGAATGATCCAGAAAAGCTGAAGCATTACATGAAGATGGACTACAATGACAGTAAAGCCAGGTACCAAAAACTATTATCCGATAATGAAAAAAATTACAAGCCGGCTTTCAATAAAATTGAGACACTGTTGAAAATGCCTGAAGATGAATTGAATCAACCTGCTATTGTAAAAATGGATCCTAATGATGGAAATTCCTACGTCTTTGTTGATGGTAATGACCCAATGGGACAGGTGCCCATTAAACCAAATCCTGCGTACTTCAATAAGAATTTACCCAGGTCGTCACCTCAATTCTTTTCGGTATCCGTGAGAGGAAATTATATGGAACCAATTTCAACAAAATTTATGGCAGATATCATCAAAGCCATCAATTTCATGACGCTGAAAAACATGTTAGGAAAGTAAAAAGTAATTGTCAAGCTTCACTATGAAAAAAATAATCCTCATTATATTTTCTGTTGCCGCTATCGCCTGTCAGGCACAAGAATATATAGACAGAATTGGTTTTAAATTGGAGAGCATAGCGGATATAGACATCGGATGGATAAAAGTTTATAAACATCCAAGTCCCGCCCAGGGTAAAAGCTTGGGTAATAGGGTCTATAGTGCCAGGCAAATTGGATATAGCCAACAATTTGTTGAGTGGATGCAACAATCCTATTTGCCGAAGGGTTGTTTAGGGGATGCCCGCTATTATCAAAATGCAATACCCAAATTCAGCAGCACGAATAGCCGCCTTGGTAATGCAATAGATCAGCATAGGGCTGCTCTTCCCCAGTTGTACGGTGCGTACACAAGAATGTACATGTTCTTGAAGAAAGACGCACAAGGAAAATTTATTCCACAAAATGGCCTTTCCGAATATTGGCACATTGAAGCAAATCAACTGGAATACATCAGCAAACCCGTATCCTTTATTTCAAGTGAAGAGGATTACTTTTTTGTGCTGCCCAATTTTACCGACAATCCAAAAGGGTATGATGATGATGACAAAGCTGCAAGCAATTTATTGGGTTTCGCAAACCACAAAAACATTCAAGCTTATAAACATTTTTATATTCCGCCGAAAACGATTGAAGACAACCCTCAATTTGTTGTCATAATGACCAAGAACAATGAACTCCCGTTTGAGAGTATTACTATTGGCGAGTTTTTTACGCAAGCTGAAAAGATGCTACCAATTTGGCAAAAAGTTGACCCTATTTCGCCCGAACATTTTGCACTTGCACAAAAAAACTTTGCAAGGCTAAAAGAAAAATATAAGAAAAAGTGGAATGATGTTGCTGAATTGAAGCTATCGGGAACTGGAATTACACTTTATGATTTTGTCAATGCAACAGAAGGATACGCTGACATGTTTGACGATGGGGGAACTACCACTTTCCCAATTTTAAAAGTAAAAAAATCATCACTTGCCCTTTGCAAAACAGATCAACCGCAATGGCTTGTTATCAGGTGGACTGTGGGAATGCCTAACTATGCGTTTAATCTCCATTTGCACGAATCAATATTGAATAATTTCAACTTCAAATATGCATACGATTATTTTTTTCATCCCGAGAAAGCGATGATGCAAGCCTATAGCCCTCTTCGTCCTGCGACTTACCAGGAACCGGTTTTGATCAACGCAGCTTCAGAGGCTAGCAAAAAGAATGCGGCCGATAAACAAGTTCATTTTTTTGAAGATTTTTCAACATCCGCCGTGGGCAAGAAACCGATTGGCTGGCAAAGTTCATTGGATCGGGGGGCTACCAGTGTAATTACCCAACTGGATGGACTAGAGGGTAACTGGGCCATAATGGCAAACTATAGAATAACACCAACTCTTCTAAAGAAACCATTGCCGCAAGATTTTTCGCTGAGCTATGAACTGGTAGCGCTCAAAATTTCACATGGGGTGCTACGGGACTAACTCTCCAGTTGTCTAAAGAAATTTCTTCAAACAATGTTGAATCGTACCTGCAATTAAGAGTACGCCCCGGATATGATGGCAGAGATGGAGAGGTAGCAGTAGAAACAAAATTTCCCACGGCAATTAACTCAAGCACCAACAAGTGGTTGGTCGCCCGAGGATTTTCCAACAATAAAAAATACAATCGAATAAAGGTTGCTATTAAAAAACGCGCGGAAACGCTGCAAATATATATAGACGATTACCCAATCACCGCCTTTGAAAAGCTCGTGCCCACTGCTCAGCAATTCAACGCCCTGTCATTTAGTAGCACCAATACTGGCGAGCATGACAAATTCTACATCACTAATATTAAGATCACAAAGATTGATTAAGGAAAAATCCCTGTTTTAGGGTATACCGGCCAGGTGAACGCTCAACTATTTTTAAATGAGATAGAGGTATGAAAAATTATTCATTTTCATTGTACTTGGCGCCCTTACGATATCGGTTGAAGCTCAAGAAAAAACAAAACCATCTGTTAAGGCTTCTGTAACAATTACGATTTTCAAACGAAAAAAATGTAAATCCCCAAATAACTTTTGGAGGATGTCTTTGTAAATCGGAACCAATTATTTTAGAAGCGCTAAAATCAATCTATATTCTTTCATAATAAATAAATCACCCATCATGAGTAAGCAATATTCGATCGCATCATTCCCACTTGTTTTAGCAATGTTGTTCTTCTTAATTACATCCTGTCAATTCAGCAAGGGTGTGAAGAAAGACCTCAATACAGGGCTATCGGCAAGTTATAATGGCTTGACCATTGACGATATTTTCTTAGCAGATGAGAACGGAAATAAACTTAGCCAAAACAAAGTGAAGCTGGGGGCAAAGGTCCAGGTAGTTGCCACGGGCGTTGATTATTTTACCGAGAAGGACGGCAAAGTATTCCCCGGATGCCAAATTATTCTCACCGATAACGCAAAAGCGGAATTATTAAATCTTCCAGATGCGTTTGCAGATATGGCAAATGGCACCACAGCAGCTCAGGCAAAAACATTGCAAGCGAGTCTGAATACCGGTCAGCCAATGGTAAGTGGGGCAACGTATCATTTAGTCGTCAAATTCTACGACAAGCAGAATAAAGAAAAGACGATCTCTTCCAATGTGGATATTGTGATGCAGGATTGAGTTTAAGAAGTCAGGGGTCAGTAGACAGTAGCCAGTAGCGAGAAGGTTACTGGTTGCTGGTTGCTTGTCGCTACCTATAATACTGGAAGAGCTCTAGAAAATTGATCAGTATTCTCATTAACTGTTTGTAGCTGGTTGCTTAGTGCACCGATCATATTTGAAGTGCGCTGGGATTTTATCAGTATTGCTATTAACGAACCATCATTGTGTGGAACCGTTAGCTATTTTTTACTCCGAATTTGAAAAGTTGCAGCCTATCCAGGGATGTCAAGAATTAAACCTCCACGATTGTTTCGAAATAGATAAGTAGCCACCAGAAACCAGTAACCAGCAACAAGAACCTCCTGGGTTATTCGAGCATCGTCAAAAAAGCAAGATACCTCGCGAACCCCGGAGGTTTTTGCATCGACCATCAATGAGCCTCAACGTTTTATTCACTCTTGTGAATAACTACCCAATCCCCGTTCTATGCGGGTTTCCATATATTTGCCCGGCTCGCTAAATATTTTTTGAGCAATTTGCGTTAAGAGCCTGCCTGGTTCAGGATTCGTGCCCGGATAAGGGGGAATTCGGTGTTTCAGGCCAGGCCGCAACAGATTAATCAATTTGATAACAATCAAGGTCCTGGCCTGGATCCAGGTCAATTGAATAAAACAACACCAGGTCGTCCTGATCATCATTGGGGTGGAATGGTCTGATACCTATGGCAGAAACAAAGCAAAACCTCTTTGAATACACGGAGGAAAGTATCAAGAGTCTTGACTGGCGCGAGCATATACGCCTTCGACCCGGTATGTACATTGGTAAACTGGGTGATGGCAGTAGTCCCGACGACGGTATCTATGTTCTCCTAAAAGAAGTGCTCGACAACTGCATCGACGAACACATGATGGGATATGGAAAGCAAATCGATATTAATATCGAAGGCAAGAGCGTGACGGTTCGCGATTATGGTAGGGGTATTCCCTTAGGTAAGGTGGTAGACGTGGTCAGCAAAATCAATACGGGCGCTAAATACGACAGTAAGGCCTTTCAGAAAAGTGTTGGATTGAATGGTGTAGGTACAAAAGCTGTAAATGCGCTCAGCATGTATTTTAAAGTGGCGAGCATAAGAGAAGGAAGAATGAAGGAAGCTGAATTTGAAAGAGGAATATTGATCAAAGAATATAAAGAAAGCAAGTCAGGTGAGTCAAATGGAACACTTGTTACTTTCAAGCCTGATGATACTGTATTCCGCCATTTCCATTATGTACAGGAATACGTGGATAATCTGATCTGGAATTATTGCTACCTGAATTCTGGTTTGATCATCACGTTTAATGGAAAAAAATATGTCAGCAAGAATGGATTGTTGGATTTGCTGACGCGAAAGACCAATGCCGATGAAAACAGGTATCCCATCATCCATTTGAAGGGTGATGATATCGAAATCGCGCTCACCCATAACAATGACTACGGCGAAGAGATCTTCAGCTTTGTAAATGGTCAATACACAACGCAAGGTGGTACGCATCAGCAAGCTTTTCGCGAAGGTTTTGTAAAGACCATCCGCGATTTCTATAAGAAAGATTATGATACTGCTGACATCAGGCAAAGCCTTGTGGCTGCGGTAGCAGTAAGAGTAGTGGAACCTGTGTTCGAAAGCCAGACAAAAACTAAACTCGGTTCTCAAAATATTGATGAAGGCGGCCCCAGCATGAAACAGTTTGTTGGGGATTTCTTATTAAAGGAGCTTGATATCTATCTGCACAAAAATCCTTCCACCGCAGATGCGATCAAGAAAAGAATTGAGCAAAGCGAAAAGGAGCGGAAGGAATTAGCTGGTATTAAGAAGCTGGCAAATGAACGCGCTAAGAAAGCCAATCTTCATAATAAGAAATTACGTGATTGCAAATATCATTTGAATGATGAGCCCAGTGGAAAGGATAAGGAGGTGATCATCGAGAAGCAGAAGGAATCTACCATCTTTATCACAGAGGGTGATTCTGCAAGCGGATCCATTACGAAAGCAAGGAATGTGGAAACACAGGCCGTATTTAGTTTACGTGGAAAGCCGTTGAACTGTTACGGACTCACCAAAAAGATAGTATACGAAAACGAAGAGTTCAACCTCTTACAGCACGCGTTGAACATCGAAGATGGAATGGAAGGTCTTAGGTACAATAACATTATTATCGCTACCGATGCCGATGTTGATGGAATGCACATCAGGTTACTGTTAATGACATTCTTCCTGCAATTCTTTCCCGACCTGGTAAAAGAGAATCACGTTTATATTTTGGAGACCCCTTTGTTCAGGGTAAGAAATAAACAGGAAACGATCTATTGCTATAATGAGGAAGAGAAACAGAAAGCGATAAAGAAACTGGGAAGTAAACCCGAGATTACAAGGTTTAAAGGACTCGGAGAAATTTCACCCGATGAATTTGCGGGATTCATAGGCAAGGACATTCGCCTTCAACCGGTGATAGTAATGCCTGAAACCCACGTGCAACAGATCCTTGAATATTTCATGGGTAAGAATACCCCGGAAAGGCAGGAATTCATTATCGGTAATTTAAAAGTTGAATTGGATAAGGCGGAAAATGGTAAGCCGATAGCGAACGAGTAGGAAAGGTTTGTTGTTTGTTGTTTGTTGTTTGTCGTCACTCGTTGAGAACAAATTCAAACCACAAACTACAAACGATAAACGACAAACGATAAACGACAAACGATAAACGACAAACTACAAACGTTTAAGTGATGTTTCATATAGTATTTAATGAAGCCGATGTTGATGTTTTAAAGAGTGCAATTGAACTGGATGCTTCTCTGCAAGGTGAAGTCATTCAGATTAAGGACGATTATGCCGTCGGACCACTAAAGAATATTTATTTGGGCGATGGAATCGAAACCAGGAAGGAATGGTGGAGGGAGGTATTGGCTGGTGGCGATTATGATGGTTTGGTAGAAAAAGGTGTGGTTGATGATCATAAGACCGTTGCAGAACTGGTGGGAACGCTCAGGCGAAATCCCGATGAAATAGTATGGATCTGGGCTGCGCAGAACAAACATGATGTTAGTGGTTATTATTGGTTGCTTCATTTCTTGAAAGAATTCCAGGGAAGAATATTTATTCTTTATCTCAATAACCTTCCATTCATTAATGAAAAGGGTTTGATCTTTTACCCAGCCTGGTTGAGTTCAATTCCGCCAAAAGAATTTCTGAAAGCAAAGAAACTGGCAAGACCAATTACATTAAGCGAGTTGGAAGTAGATCCCGACGAATGGAATCGCTTGTGTAATGAAGAAAAAGGTGTGAGACTATTGGAAGGTGGTAAGAAATTGGTGCAATACGATTATGATTTCTACGATGCCGATTTGAAGAAATTCATCACCAACGATTGGCAAAAAGCAAGTAAAATCATTCATAATTTTCTTCATAAGAACATGCACACCACTGGCGACGCATATATTTTATGGAGACTCAAACTCATTCTATCATCGGGAGAGTTTGACCTCAATGGCGAAGTGAAAGGCATGAAGGATTTTGAAGTGAAACGAAAAGCCACTCAATTGGAAATCACCGCTGATGCGAATTGATATGAAGAGAAACATCCTTATCCTATTCTTAATTTTCTCGCTGACTAAAGTCTTTTCCCAGGATGTTATTCCGAAGCTAGACACCTTGGTTTCTGCCTATACAAAATTGTACAAATTCAACGGTGTTGTTTTTGTGGCCAGAAATGGAAAGGTATTATTGCAGAAAGGATACGGCTATAAAGATTTCGCTAATAAAAAGTGGAACGACCCAAAAGGAGTTTTCCAACTTGGGTCCATCACCAAGCAATTCACTTCTACTGTTATATTGCAACTTCAGGAGCAGGGGAAACTTGGCGTGCAGGATAAGTTAAGCAAGTATGTGCCAGATTTCCCTAATGGCAACAAGATTACCATTGAGAATTTGCTCACCCATACTTCCGGAATTTACAATTATACAAACGACAATAAGTTCCTGAACAACGAATCGCTGAAGCATGTGGACATGAGTCGCATAATGGAGTTAATGAAGAGTAGACCAGTGGAGTTTCAGCCAGGAACAAAATTTCAATACAGCAACTCCAATTATATCCTGCTTGGATATATAATTCAAAAGGTAACCGGAAAGCCATATGAGGAAGTCGTTCGGCAAACAATTTTCACGCCTCTTCAAATGACGCACTCGGGTTTTGATTTCAAGAATCTGAAGGACACCAATAGAACGGTCGGATATCTGGCGTTGGATAAGACAGTGCAATTATTAGCACCAATTGTTGATTCATCGGCATCTTATGCCGCAGGAGCTTTATATAGTAGTGTTGATGACATGTATAAGTGGGATCGTTCCCTGTACACAAACAAGATAATTAGTAAGGCTTCTCTTGAAAAAGCATATACACCCAAGCTGAGCAAGTATGGATACGGCTGGATCATTGATAGCGTAAAAGGAAAGAGAATTGTCCAGCACAACGGTGGCATTTTTGGATTTACAGCTGATTTTGTGCGCGTGCCGGAAGACGATGTTTGTATCATTATTCTCAGTAATAAATCCGAAAACCTGACGCCAATAACAAAGGCTTTGACAAATATTCTTTACGATCTGCCTTACGAGATTCCGGAAGAAAAAAAATCAGTTCAACTTTCTGAAGAAGACTTGAAGCAATATGTTGGAGAATATTGGGTGAGCAATGATTATAAAGTTAACATCACCCTCGAAGGCGGACAATTAAAGGGACAAATAACGGGTCAACCTAAGGTGGATCTTTTTGCCCAGCGAAAGGATCTATTCTTCTTAAAGATCGTTGATGCGCAACTTGAGTTTGCTAGAGATTCAACCGGAAAAGTAGTGAAGGTGACGATGTATCAGGGCGGCGCAATGATCGAAGCACCAAAGATGAAGTAACAAGGTTCAAGGAACAAGGCACAAGGAAGATTCAAGGACCAAGACTAAGAAAGCCAGGCAAGAAGAACCAAAGAATCCAGGATCCAAATAATAAATCAGAACTAAGAACAATTAAGCAATGGCGAAGAGTAAAAATAACAACATAGTCAATGGCGATGCGGGCGTGCAGGGGCAGTATAAGAACTGGTTCCTTGATTATGCCTCGTACGTTATTTTGGAAAGAGCAGTGCCTGCTGTTGAAGACGGCCTGAAACCCGTGCAGCGCCGCATTCTGCACGCGATGAAAGAAATGGATGATGGTCGCTACAACAAAGTGGCTAACATCATCGGACAGTCGATGCAATACCATCCGCACGGCGATGCATCAATAGGTGAGGCGCTCGTGAATATGGGACAGAAGGATTTGTTGATTGATACGCAGGGTAATTGGGGCGATGTGAGAACCGGTGACGATGCAGCCGCAGCCAGATATATTGAAGCAAGACTTTCGAAGTTCGCATTGGAAGTTGCATTTAACGGCAAAATCACCGAATGGCAGTTAAGCTACGATGGTCGAAAGAATGAACCCATCACGCTGCCCATGAAATTTCCTTTGCTGCTTGCCCACGGCGCAGAAGGAATTGCTGTTGGTTTGGCCACTAAGATACTTCCACACAATTTCTGTGAACTGATTGAAGCCTCGATCAAATCATTGCGCAGCAGAAAGTTTGAGATCTTCCCGGATTTCCAGACCGGTGGAATGATCGATGTAAGCAATTACAACGAAGGAAAAAGAGGAGGTAAGGTTAGGGTTCGTGCAAGAATCGAAGAAGTGGATAAGAAAACGCTTGCCATTCGTGATGTGCCATACGGCGTCACGACTGCACAATTGATGGACTCAATCGTAAGAGCAAATGACCAGGGGAAAATCAAGATTAAGAAGGTAACAGATAATACTGCGCAGGAAGTTGAGATCATCGTTGATCTGGCTCCGGGCATTTCGCCGGACCTCACGATTGACGCGTTATATGCATTCACCGATTGTGAAGTGAGTATCTCTCCAAACGCATGTGTTATTGTTGATGAAACACCAGAGTTCATTACTGTAAATGAGCTCTTGAAAACGTCTGCAAGCCAAACAAAGGAAATGCTCCGCATGGAGCTTGAGATCAAGCTGGCTGAACTGCAGGACAAATGGCATTACACTTCGCTGGAGAAAATCTTCTTTGAAGAGAAAATTTATAAAGAGTTAGAAAAGAAGCACGCTACCTGGGAAAAAGTGCTGGAAGCTATTGAAGACGCCTTCCAACCTTTCAAGAAGCAATTGAAGCGTGCCGTTAAAAGAGAAGATGTTATTAAGCTAACCGAAAAGCCCGTTCGCAGAATTTATAAACTTGATATTCAGGAATTGGATGATCAGATCGAAGCTTTGGAAGCGGACATCAAGCAGGTGAAATACGATCTGAATAACCTGGTGGACTATGCGGTTGCTTATTATGAAAACCTGCTGACTAAATATGGCAAAGGCAAAGAGCGTAAAACCGAAATGAAACTCTTTGAATCCATCCAGGCAAAAAATGTGGCCATTGCCACATCAAGACTTTATGTGAATAGAGAAGACGGATTTATCGGAACTAGCTTGCGTAAAGATGAATTCCTATTTGAATGCTCGAACCTTGATGATATCATTGTGTTCACGAAGACTGGAATCATGAAGGTGGTAAAGGTTGCCGACAAAACTTACATCGGAAAAGATATCATGCACGCGGCGGTATTCCAGAAAAACGATGAGCGCACTACCTATAACATGATTTATACGGATCTTGATTCCGGGACGAGCTATGCGAAGCGATTTAATGTGACGGGAGTGACTAGGGAGAAAGAATATAATCTTGGAAAAGGAGAAAAGAATAAGGTGCACTATCTCACGGTAAATCCGAATGGAGAAGCAGAAGTGGTGAGAATTGTGCTGACCCCTGGATCATCAGCTCGAAATAAAGAATTCGATTATTATTTTGAAGAACTTGAAATTAAGGGTAGAGGATCGATGGGTAACCAGGTAACGAAGTACCCGATTCGCACAGTGAAATTTAAAGAAGCTGGCAAGGCAACATTAGCTGCACGAAAGCTCTGGCTGGATGACCAGTTTGGAAGACTCAACACTGAAGAGAAGGGCACATTCATCGGATCATTTGGTCCTGAAGACAAGATCATTTCTTTTTATGGTGATGGCACTTACAAAATCACCGACCAGGAGCTTTCTCAAAAATTCGATACAGATAAATTGATTCTCATAGAAAAGTTCAAGCCAGAAAAAATTGTATCGGCTGTTTATCTTGATAAAGAGAAACTTCAATTCAATGTAAAACGATTCAAGATCGAAACAACAACCCTGGGTACTAAATTCTCCTTCATCAAAGAAGGTGAAGGCAATTACCTGGAAGCCGTGAGTACGAGTGAGGAGCCGATTTTAGTTGTGCAATCCGGTCGCGGTTCACAAGTGCGCAAAGCAAAATTTAAAATCGCGAAGACGGCTGAGATCACAGGTTGGAAAACGGTGGGAACAAAACTCGTTGACTTCACCAAGACGATGACGATGGAATGGCAGAAGTCGAAAGAAGAAAAGCAGGGGGAGTTGTTTGAATAGGTTCGCGTTTAGCGGTTTGCGTTCGTTAGTTCGATACAGAAAAGTGAATTTGAATCATACCTTAATTCGAAAGTGGTTGGTTTGTGGCGGTGTGACTAGATAAAATGGAAGTCGAAAAGGGGGCGCTGTCTAAATAGTTTGTTGTTCAGTGTTTCGCGTTCGTTGTTTCGGACCTTTATCATAAAATTGAAGCTTGCCAGCATGCTATTAAGCTCGACACATCAGACCTACACAAATCAAATCTCTTTCGAATTAAGGCAAGCCATAAATTTATTTTGCTCTTGCGAATGAAGGAACGCGAAACGCCAAACCCGAAACGCGAAACCGTAAACTATCTCCGTCGTAATCGAACGGTTGCATTTTGCGTAAGACTACTTGATAAATAAACTTCTGTTCTCTTTTCTCCATCAAAGATCACCATCAAAGCCGTATTGGGCGGGTATTTGCCGAGATTCTCTGCGAACATAGTGATCTCATTTACGGCCTTTGTAGTATCTAACTTCAAGTAAAGGTTTAGCGCTTTCATCTCCAATTCTTGCTTAAAAAGAATCGGTTTGCCATTCATGAACACTGAGATACTGTCGCCGTCAATGTCACCATTGTCAAAAAAACTAATGCGCACGGAATCCGCTCCAACAGTCACTTCCTGTTGCACTATATTTTTACGGGACATATACTTATCCAACAACAGTGATTCCTCGGTCACTGTGCTGAAATGTCCGTTATTGTTGCTTTCGGTGGAAGTGGTGTTACTTATCACAACATCCTCTGGTAGTGGAGCCCAGGTTTTCAGCGTCGCGATGGTATTTCTGAGGGCGCTGTCGAGATTTGTTTGATTATTATCCAATGTATAGCTGGCGCGAAGGTCTGGGCAGGTATACTTATATTTTTCTGGTCGGAAAAAATATCCTGTGAGTGTGCTTTTTGCTTTTGAAACCATCAAGGTGCCTACAAATTCCATCGAACAATCGATTCCCTCTGGGCCAGAAGAGCGAAAATGAATTACGGGAATATTTTTTATGATCACCTGTCTGCTGGCTTTATTATACTTACCTCTTACAAAGAAACTCTTATAGAAGTTTTTAAAGTAATATGCAAATACGCCTTCAACATCGTCGCCTTTTTGTCGAATAATAAGCTCTGTCAGATAATTATTCGGCCTGCCCTCGATATCAGGATCGGCTCTTCCATACCAGGAACCGGTAACAGATTGAGCATCGGCTGTGGCTATTATGAATAGCGTGGCCAGAAGTACAGCAGGTTTTTTCATTAATTGTGCAAGTTTCAATGTAGATCCGCGGCGATAGAGTTGATTTAGCTCAAGATAATAGAAAAAACCGAGCCGTTTTTGCCCTATTAGCTCTATTGTGAAAAATTTATTCCGGGGGCAAAACCGGCTAAGCGCACAAGGAACAAGGCACAAGGAGGGTCCAAGAAGAAAAGAGCAAAAAACTAAGGAAGATTCGAGTACGAAACACGAAACCCAATTGAGTAAACAGTGATGTTCGTCATCCAGGTTTTGTGATAATCACGAAAGTTCACGGCACATGTCGCTTCATTTCCCTCTGAACATCGCGTTCCTTAATTGTAGCCCGTTTGTCATGTAGTTTCTTTCCCTTTCCGAGACCAATTTCAATTTTGGCGAGACCCTTTTCATTGAAAAAGATACGAAGTGGAATAATTGTATGACCTTTTTCTTTGATCTTGCTTTCCAGCTTTTTTAATTCCTTTTTTTGAAGGAGTAGTTTTCGTTCCTGAACTGGATTGTGGTTATTGCTGGTTCCGTGAGAATATTCAGAGATATGAAGACTTTTAATCCAGAGTTCGCCTTTATGAAAAAAGCAATATGCATCATTAAAGCTTGCTTTTCCTGCCCGAAGTGATTTTACTTCAGTTCCTGCTAATACAAGACCAGCGACATATTTGTCTTCAATAAAATATTCATGATATGCGCTGCGATTGCTGATTTCCATTCTCTGGTTACTAGTTGCTGGTTACTGGTCGCTACTCATAAAATTCATAAAGTTCTCCAATAGGATAAATAGTAACTAGTAACCAGTAACTAGCAACTACTAATTAGTATCTTAATAATTATTATTCGTTTTCTCACTGGATGATGATAACCGGTAGCAACTGTGTCAAATTAATAGAGGTCTTCAACTCTGATAATTAGTAACCAGCAACCAGCAACCAGTAACTAAATGTAATTCTCCTGACTTCTGAATCCTGACTTCTGTCTTCTTTAATATTAATTCTTAATCAGCGTAAGTACCGTTCCAAGTTTATCTTTTAATTCTTTCCTCTGGACAATGAAATCAAGGAACCCATGTTCCAGTAAAAATTCGCTTCGCTGGAAGCCTTCGGGAAGATCTTTCTTGATCGTTTCCTTGATTACACGCGGGCCCGCAAATCCAATGAGGGCGCTGGGTTCGGCGATATTCAAATCACCGAGCATGCCAAAGGAGGCTGATATGCCACCAAATGATGGATCGGTTAAAAGAGAGAGATATGGAATTTTGGCTGCGCTTAATTGGGTAAGCTTGCCGGATACTTTCGCTAATTGCATTAGTGAAAATGCACTTTCCATCATCCTCGCTCCGCCAGATTTGCAAATGATCAACAGCGGAATTCTTTCCTGAAGGCAAAGGTCAATCGCGCGACAAATTCTTTCTCCCATTACACTGCCTAATGATCCGCCGATGAATTCAAAATCCATGCAACCAACTACAAGATCGTGTTCATGAAGCAGACCCCTGGCAATTCGGATGGAGTCAGTAATATCAGTCTTTGCCCAGGTTTCTTCCAATCTTTTCTTGTATGATTTGAGATCTGTAAAGTTGAGAAAGTCCTTTGACCGGATATCTTCAAACAACACTTCAAATTCGTTATTGTTGAATAAAATTTCAAAATATTCAGAACTGCCTATCCGATGATGATGATTGCATTTGGGACAGACAAAAAGATTTTCACGGAGTTCCGTAACTGTACAGATGTAATTGCATTCAGGGCATTTGCTCCACAAACCTTCAGGTGTTTCCTTTTTCTCCGCCGTACTAGTCAGGATACCTTTCTTGATTCTTTTGAACCAGCTCTGTTTCGTTTCCTCACTCTGCCCTTCTTCGCCAGCCAGGTTCGCATCGAAGTCCTCTTCTCTTGCCATTAAAATGGTTTTGGGTGGCTAAGATAGGATATTTGAAATATCATGAGAGCCATTAGCCGTCAGCTTTTACCCATTAGCTGAAATAACTGGAGATAGATCGTGTTTATTATTCATCGGAGGCGAGAGTTGATCACATCCACATGATTCTTCAAAGTTCAATTTCTGGCTAATCGCTAATAGCTATTAACGATGAGCTATAAAAATCTTCAGCCAAGTAACCGATGAACATGTTCCTTCATTACTTTTGTACACCTTGATAAAGCAGTGATTGCTACATTCTTTTTATTAATCCGGGTAAATATTTGAAGGTTTCGCAACAGCAGGTTGAAGAAAACGGCACTGCATTAAACGTTAGTAAATGAAATGGTCTGAATTCTTTACTTCTTCAGTGGGCAAGAAATTAGTTATGGCGCTCACGGGTCTTTTCCTGATTTCCTTCCTGGTAGTTCACGTTGGGTTAAATGCCTGCATTTGGGCGAATGACAACGGAGAGATGTTTAACAAAGCTGCACATTTCATGGGTGAGACCATCGTCGTGCGCATCATGGAAGTGGGCTTATTCATCGGCTTCTTCATTCACATCATCCAGGGCTATGTACTCGAATCAAAAAATTTAAGTAGGAGAGGGAGAGGTTACAAAAACAATCTCGCCAACAGGGGAAGCAAATGGTATAGCCGAACAATGGGCCTGCTGGGCACATTGCTTCTATTGTTCCTGATCATGCACATCAACCACTTTTGGGTGCACTCGCGCATGGGAAACGTGGCCAGCATTGCGCCGCTTCCTGAAATTGTTTACAGCAGTAATCCCAATAAGCCTTATCACAATCTTTATCAGTTGATGATTGAAACCTTCAGTGGAAACCTGGTAGTAGTGATATTGTATGTGGTGGGTTGTATTTCGCTGGCGTATCACCTGATGCATGGGTTTCAGAGCGCATTCAGGACATTGGGTGTCCATAATAAAAAATACATCGGTATTATCCAGGCTGTAGGATATGGCTTCGCAATTATAGTCCCAATTGCGTTTGCCATGATGCCTGTCAGCATTTACCTGGGGTGGATACAATAAGATCGCTACGATTCCGGCGATACATCAATTGCAAAACCGACGTTCACATTAATAATCTATGATGAATTCAAAAATTCCTGGCGGCCCTTTAGATCAGAAATGGAAGAACTATAAATCCACTTGTAAGCTGGTGAACCCGGCTAATAAAAGGAAACTGGAGATCATCGTGATTGGAACCGGGCTTGCAGGTGCTTCTGCTGCGGCCTCTCTTGGTGAGTTAGGTTACCGCGTGAAGGCATTTTGCTACCAGGATTCTCCTCGTCGCGCACACTCCATCGCCGCTCAGGGAGGAATCAATGCCGCAAAAAATTATCAGAACGATGGTGATTCGGTGTTTCGTCTTTTTTATGATACAATCAAAGGTGGTGATTATCGTGCGCGAGAGGCGAATGTGTACAGGCTTGCAGAGGTAAGCGCAAACATAATTGATCAGTGTGTGGCACAAGGCGTGCCATTCGCGCGCGAATATGGTGGACTGTTAAGCAACCGGTCTTTCGGTGGCACACAAGTGCAAAGAACTTTTTATGCGGCCGGACAAACCGGTCAGCAACTTTTGATTGGTGCGTACCAGGCGTTAGAGCGCCAGGTAGCATTAGGAAATGTAGAGATGTATTCGCGTCATGAAATGCATGAGGTGGTGATCATTGATGGAAAAGCGAGAGGGATTATTGCAAGAGACCTCGTCACCGGCGAACTTGAAAGCCATTTCGGACACGCTGTGTTGTTGTGCAGCGGCGGTTATGGAAACGTGTTCTATCTCTCTACAAATGCAATGGGCTGCAATGCCACTGCTATTTGGAAAGCGCATAAGAAAGGCGCGTACTTCGGCAATCCATGCTTCACACAAATTCATCCTACTTGCATACCTGTATCAGGTGATCATCAATCGAAACTCACTTTGATGAGTGAATCGTTGAGAAACGACGGAAGAATTTGGGTTCCCAAGAAACAAGGTGATAATAGGAAACCAACGGAAATTCCGGAAGGAGAAAGAGATTATTTTCTAGAGAGAAGATATCCTGCGTTTGGCAACCTCGTGCCACGCGATGTTGCATCAAGAGCTGCGAAAGAAAGGTGTGATGCAGGTTATGGCGTAGGCAGCTCAAAGCAGGCCGTGTACCTGGATTTTGCGGATGCGATCAAACGCTATGGCAAAATAGAAGCGGGTAAACAAGGCATTTCCAATGCTGACGATGCAAAAATTATTGAGTTGGGCCATGATGTTGTGAAGGAAAAGTATGGGAATCTTTTTGATATGTATCAAAAGATCACGGGCGAAAATCCATATGAAGTTCCAATGCGTATCTACCCGGCTATACATTATACAATGGGCGGTTTGTGGGTTGACTATGAACTCATGACTACTGTACCGGGTTTGTTCTGTTTAGGCGAAGCTAATTTCAGCGATCACGGCGCAAATAGATTGGGGGCTTCTGCATTAATGCAAGGATTGGCTGATGGATATTTTGCCATTCCTTATACCATTGGCAATTTCCTGGCCGATGAGATTAGAACAGCGGCTATTCCAACAACACACGAGGCTTTCGTGAAAGCTCAAAATGAAGTTGCTGACCGCATCAATAAATTGATGAGCATCAAAGGAACGCAGAGTGTCAATAGTTTTCATAAACGACTTGGCAAAATCATGTGGGATAAATGTGGCATGGCGCGCAATGCGCAAGGGCTGCAGCAAGCTATCCAGGAAATTCGCGCGTTGAAAGAAGAATTCTGGAAAGACCTTCGCATTCCAGGTGGGATTACTGAGCTGAACGACGAACTCGATCGCGCTAATCGTGTTGCTGATTTTCTGGAACTAGGAGAGTTGATGTGCCTGGACGCTTTACAACGAAACGAAAGTTGCGGTGGACACTTCAGAGAAGAATATCAAACAGAAGAAGGCGAAGCGAAGAGAGACGATTCACACTATACCTATGTTGCCGCATGGGAGTATAAGAAAGACCACGAATGGCAATTGCACAAGGAAGAATTATCATTTGAGGTGGCGCACCCAACGCAGAGAAGTTATAAATAGACTTCATGCACGTAGCTAATGAACAATGCTATCTTTTTGTTTATGGGACACTCAGAAAAGGTTTTGATTCTCCCATCCTTGAAAAAATATCACGGAGCGTGGAGTGGCTTGGAGGGGCAGTTATTCGGGGAAAATTATTCGACATAGGGAAGTATCCTGGCGCGGTTCCGCTCAGTGAAGGTGAGAATGAGGACATCAAAGGTGAATTGATCAGAATCAATGATGAGGAAACGGTGATGGAGATTTTGGATGAATATGAAGGATTCGATCGGAGAAATGCAAATAGTTGTGAGTATTTAAGGAAAAAGGAATCGGTTGTTCTAGAGAATAGAGAAACCTTGTTTGCGTGGGTTTATTGGTACAATTGGTCTGTTGAAGGAAAGGCAAGGATTACGAATAACGATTATCTCAATTATCTCAAAAATAGATCTCGCGAAAGCGAAATATAGCATCGCATGGAACATTACACAATGAATCTTACGCTCCAGGTATGGAGACAAGCGAGTGGATCACAGGAAGGCAGATTTGAAACTTATGAGGTGAAGGACATTTCATCAGAAATGTCGTTCCTGGAAATGTTTGATGTGTTGAACGAGCGTTTGATCCGCGAAGGAAAGGATCCCATTGCTTTTGATCATGATTGTCGCGAAGGCATTTGTGGCGCGTGTTCCATGCACATTAATGGCCGACCGCATGGTCCATGGCATGCTACAACCACCTGCCAGTTGCACATGAGGGAATATAAGAACGGTGATACTATCGTTGTTGAGCCCTGGCGTTCAAAATCTTTTCCTGTTATTAAGGACCTGGTTGTGGATCGTTCCGCTTTTGATCGAATCATAGAAGCCGGTGGCTATATCTCGGTTAATACCGGTAACGCAGTGGATGGAAATGCGATTCCTGTTGAAAAAGATAAAGCAGATGCGTCATTTGCCGCAGCTGCGTGCATTGGATGTGGCGCATGTGTGGCGGCATGTAAGAATAGCTCTGCGATGTTGTTCCTCTCGGCTAAGGTGGCGCATCTGGGATTGTTGCCACAAGGACAGCCTGAAAGAAAGATGAGAGTCCTCAATATGGTGGCTCAAATGGATAAAGAAGGCTTTGGATCCTGCACCTTTACCGAGGCCTGTGAATCTGTTTGTCCAAAAGAAATCTCGGTCACGAATATCTCCAGGCTCAACGCTGACTACATAAAGGCAGGCTTTACTGTTGAGAAATAAAAGGTCAACACCGGTCTGACCGTCTCGGTCTGGCCGTGAACTGTCTGACCGTCTCGGTCTGACGGTTCTGTAACCCTTGACCCACAAGGCTTTTCACGCCCTTGTGCAGGCAATAAATCCTAATTTTAGACGCTTATAGAAAAACCATCTGTGTTTGCCCAGGATCATCATTATAATGTTGTGCACAGTGTTTTGCCAGGTCTTGAGATCACAGGTGCCGGTTACCAAAAAACCCACTTCCAATCTCAGGCAGAAGTGGATTCATACCCGTACTGACCGTGTGCAAGTGGATAGCCTTAGTATTATCCCCAATACATTTTCAATTGCAGCATTAAGTGATTCTGCGTATCACCTGGATCCGGTGAATGCGCTGCTGACATGGAGGAAGAAACCATCCGTTGACAGCGTCTTTGTTACCTATCGCGTGTTCCCTTCTAAGTTGAACGCTGTTGCACGCAAATTCAATTTTGATAGCATTTCGAATTATTTCCTGGTACAGCCGTTTGTATTTGACAATAACAAATCGCGCGCTGAAGATCGTTTCTTCAATTTCGGCAACATCACGTATAATGGAAGCTTTGGTCGCGGCATTTCCTTCGGTAACACGCAGGATGCGGTAGTAACGTCTAATCTCAATCTGCAATTGAGTGGATACTTATCGGATAGCATTGAAATTGCAGCAGCAATTACTGACAACAACATTCCTATACAGCCAGATGGAACTACGCAACAATTGAATGAATTTGATCGCATCTTCCTTCAATTCAAAAAAGATAACTGGCAACTGAACCTTGGAGATATTGATATCCGGCAAAACCAGAATTACTTTTTAAATTTTTATAAGCGTTTGCAAGGTGCTTCGTTCGATTTCACCCAACCGTTTTCAAAACATTCTTACAATAGGACGCTTGTAAGTGGATCGGTGGCAAAAGGAAAATTCACGCGAAACATTTTTGATGGGCAGGAAGGAAACCAGGGCCCGTACAGATTGCAGGGAGCGAATAATGAATTCTTTTTTGTTGTTCTCGCAGGAACCGAACGAGTTTATATCGATGGCGAACTATTGCAACGAGGTGAGGATAGGGATTACGTGATTAACTACAACACCGCAGAGATCACGTTTATGCCTACCCGAATGATAACAAAGGACCGAAGAATTCAGGTTGAATTTGAATATGCGGATCGAAATTACTTAAACGCAAATCTTTATTTATACGACGAGGCAAAACTTAATGAGACCTTCAAATTGCGACTGGCAGCGTTTAATAATAGCGATGCGAAGAATTCTCCCATCAACCAATCCTTAAGCCCGCAACAAAAATCATTTCTCGGATTCCTGGGAGACAGTATCAACCACGCATTCTATCCCGTGTCCAGCATCGATACGTTTAGCGTTGGTAAGATCCTGTACAAGAAGATCGATACATCATTTAACGGGGGAACCCACGATTCGATATACGTTTACTCCACTCATCCCGATAGCGCGAAGTATAATTTGTCTTTCATTGATGTTGGCCAGGGAAACGGAAACTATGTACCTGATTTCAATGGCGCCAACGGTAAAGTGTATAAGTGGGTAGAACCAATTTCAGGACAACGACAGGGTCGATATGAACCCGCCACTTTTCTCGTAACACCAAAAAAACAGCAGGTGGTGAGTTTGGGAATGGACGTCACCCCATCAAAAAACACGCTCATCTCAACCGAGGTGGCTATGAGCAACTATGACGTGAATACATTTTCCAGCAAAGACAAGGGCAACGACAAAGGTTTTGGAGCTAAAGTCAATTTTAAAAATATTCATCCCTTATCCAGGAAGCGAAATCTTACTACAGATCTCAGCTATGAATTTGTTGAAGCTACATTCAAGCCCGTTGAACGTTTACGAAATGTAGAATTCACGCGCGACTGGGGCTTACCATTGGTTGTGAATCCGGCGGATGAGAACATGTACACCGCTTCGGTCGGATTGACGGATGCAAAAGCAAATAGTTTGCGATATCAATTAGTAGGCTATAATCGCAGCGATGGATTCAATGGGATCCGAAATGTTATCACTCAATTCCAGCGAGTGAAGAATTGGGAATTCAATAATCAATTAAATTTAACCAACAGCAGTTCTCTTACTGACAAAGGGTATTTCTTCAGGCCAACATTGAATGTGTCCCGCATATTTCCGAAACTGCACAATTATGCGATAACGACAAGTTATGCGCTTGAACATAATGAAATGAGGAATAAAGTAACGGATGCTGTCACGCCGCTAAGTTTTTCTTTCCAAACCATTCAGGCTGCACTCCGTTCCGATGCGAGCAAGGAAAACAAATGGGGATTGGTATATTTTAATCGCACCAATGCCTATCCATATGGGAAGAGCTTGATCAACACAGACAGAAGTAATAACATCAATCTATTTATCGAGCTTCTAAAAAGCAGTAGGCATCAGTTTCGTTTGAATACTACTTATCGCGACCTTGAGGTGATCAGAACAGATATAACAACTCAGAAGTCGGACAAAAGTCTATTAAGTAGGGTAGAGTATATCGTAAACGAATGGAAGGGATTTCTCACCGGGAATGTGTTGTATGAAATTGGTGCGGGACAAGAGCAGAAAAGAGATTATAGTTATGTGGAAGTTCCGGCCGGGCAAGGAGAGTACACCTGGAATGACTATAATGCCGATGGGGTACAGCAATTGAATGAATTTGAAGTAGCGATCTTTCCTGACCAGGCGAAATTTATTCGCATCTTCACACCAACAAATGAATTCATAAAAGCAAACTATAACACCTTTAATTACAGTTTTGGATTGAATCCTCGATCCATAATCAACCTTACTGGCAGTAGTCATTTTCAAAAATTCATAGCGCGTATCAATCTGCAATCGTCACTTCAGATCAATAAGAAAGAACAAGCTGATGGGCTCGTGCAATTCAATCCTTTTAAAACGCCGTTAAACGATACTTCTCTCATTACACTTAACCAGATTTACGTGAACACCGTTTCGTTTAACCGGTTCAGTTCAAAATGGGGATTCGACTTTAATAATTCAAGAAGTGCAGGCAAAGCCTTGCTAACTTATGGATATGAAAGTAGAAAGCTTAATGAGTGGGGATTGAAGACCAGGATCAATTTCAGCAAGCTTGTTTCGTTCGATATAACCGGGAAAAAAGGAATTAACTCGCTCAATACACAGAATCCAAAATTTGACAATCGCAATTATCAAATCCACCAATACTCTATTGAACCTCGAACCACATTTACGAGGGGCGCTAATTTCAGACTGATTCTTGGCTATAAGTACACGAACAAGAACAATGAACAGGGGTTTAATGAGAAATACAGCTCCAATGCTTTGAACAGCGAGATCAAGTATAATATTTTGCAGACTACCTCCATTCAGGGCAAATTCACTTATGGCAACATCACGTACACTACTAATGATCCTGTGAATGGATTAAACTCAACAGTCAGTTATATTATGCTTGATGGATTGTTGCCGGGAAAGAATTTCTTATGGAATATTGATTTCACTCGCCGCATTTCAAACTTTTTGGAATTTAATCTTCAATACGAAGGAAGAAAACCTGGTTCAGCAAGAACAGTGCATATTGGAAGAGCGGCGATAAGAGCTTTATTATAGTTTCGCGTTTGGCGTTTCGCGTTCATTGTAAGGCTGCTTTTAACTAAAGAACCGAAACGCTAATCGCGAAACTCGAAACAAGAAAGAATAAAAAAACCCCGCATTCGCGGGGCCTTGATATATATACATTTTAGTAAGTCCGATTAGCTAAACAATCCACCTTTCTTCAGGTTTCTTGTTGCTTCTCCAATCTTGAAGCCATTGTGATAAACTTCAATCTTGTAAGCACCTGGTTGGAACTTGCTGTTTTGTTTCCATGCAAATTCAACGTGTCTTGTCTTACCTGCTTCAATTTGAACAGGAACTTTGTAAGTGAAGAATTTTTCACCTTCTTCACGAGTTGTGAATGTTCCTGATCCAAGAGCTTCAACAGTTACAGGCTTTCCATCAGGACCAGTGATAGATACGTAAACATCAGTTTGTCCAGACTGCGCAATTCGATTATCTACATCAAATGCAATGACCAACTTGTCAACTCTCTTTGCTGTAGTTGTTTCTTTTTCTTTTCCACCATTCTTTTCATTAACCGGTGTTACAGAAATCTTATCTGCATGAAGTGTAGATCCGATATCAATTGTTTTAGCCTGCGCCTCTTTAACCTGATTTGCTGTGTCAAGCGTTTTAGTTAGTTGCTCCTTGTCGGCAGTTAATTGCGTTTTTTCCTGCGTTAATTGCTGGTTTTCGCCGGTTAATCTGGCTACTTCAGCTTCAAGGTTGCCAATCTTTTCGTTTAATGTTGAGATCAATTGCTTCGCGCGAGACAATTCTGCTTGCGATGCATTTCTTTTATTAAGGATAGAACGGATTTCAGATTTCAATTTAGAAACTTCGCTGTTGCTTGAATTCAATTTACCTTCCAGTTCATTGTTATATCCAGTCAGGGAATCAAGACGAGCAAGTGACGCGTCGAAATTCTTTTGAATTTCACTCTTCTCGTCCGTTACTCTTTCTATCTGCGTTTGCTGACTTTGAATAGTTTCAGAAGTCTTATTCTTGTCATAAAGCAGGTAGCCCCATGTTCCTAACAATGCAACTGCTAACACGCCAATAATTGCTCCCTTATATTCTTTTCGATTTGGGTCTCTTCTTGGACTGTTGCTATCAGCAGCAGAAGGATAATTGGTAGTACTCATACTGTATTGTTTTTTTTAAAAAATTTGGTGATTTCCGGTTTAGATAAGGGGCATCGTCCAAAACCATGCCAGAATTCCCCTCGCACCAAACGTTATGCACAGTGTGCATATTGTTTTTCAAGCATATATACGGCTGTAATTCAATACAATCCCAAATCTGTTAAATTGCGCCCTTTATAGAGAAATATGTCGGCCGACAAGATAATCAATGAATGGAAGAAGAAGAAATTCAAGCCTGTATATTGGCTTGAGGGTGAAGAGGAATTCTTCATTGACCAGGTAATGGATTATGCAGAGCATCATTTGCTTAGTGAATCAGAGGCAGGGTTTAATAAAACGGTCTTTTATGGCAAGGACGCCAATTGGGCCGATGTAGTCACGGCTTGCAGGAGATATCCAATGTTTGCTGAGCGACAGGTTGTTTTATTAAAAGAAGCTCAGCAGATGCGTGATGTAGAGAAACTCGAGATGTACGTTGACCATCCCTTATCATCTACTGTTTTCGTGGTTTCTTATAAGGAAAAAAAGGTTGATGGCCGTAGCAAGTTTGCCAAATTATTGAAAGAAAAAGGCGAGGTATTCACAACCAAGAAACTCTACGATTACCAGATGCCGGAATGGACGAGTGAATTGATCAAGTCGAAAGGTTATACAATTTCCAACAAGGCTTTGTTGCTGTTAGTAGATCACATCGGGAACGACCTGAGTCGCATGCACAACGAAATTGAAAAAGTGTTGGTGAATCTGTCGGATCGAAAGAATATTACCGAAGACGACATCGAAAATTTTGTTGGCATCAGCAAAGACTTCAATGTTTTTGAATTGCAGGAGGCCATTGCAGCAAAAGATCTTCCGAAAGCCATTCGCATTATTCAATATTTCCAGGCCAATCCAAAGGCCGCGCCTATTCAATTGATCCTTCCAATCCTTCATAGCTTCTTCAGCAAAGTGTACATGAGCTTTGCTATGAATGAAAAAAGCGAAGAAGCATTGAAGCCTTTATTCAACTACAATGTTTATTCCGCAAAACAAGGAATCAACGCTGCAAAAAATTATGGTTACGATGGAGTAGAACGTGTAATCTTATTACTGCATCATTACAATCTCAAAAGTGTTGGTGTGAATGACACTGGAACGGATGATAGTTCTTTGTTGAAAGAAATGATGGTTAAGATTATGGCGTAACGTAATAAAGAAAACCAAGAACCAAGAACCAAGAACCAAGAACCAAGATCCAAGATCCAAACAAAGAAGAAATATGACGAAACGAAAAGGAAAGGACTAAATGAAACCGAAAAATAAAAACATATTGCGTATCCGATCGAATTTAGAGCTGTGACGGTTTGCTCCGTTTTCTTCTTATTTCTCTTTTTGCTTTTCCTTGTTTGGATCTTGCATCTTGTACCTTGGATCTTTCTTTTCGTTATCATGAATGTAAAACCGACAAGACATCAAGCTTATCCTGAGCAATCTGTTTTTTCAGCGCATCTAATCCATTAAACTTCTTCTCTGGTCGCATGAACTTTTTTACATGCACGCGGAGTTGTTTGCCATAAATGTCTTCATCGAATTGAAAGAGGTTTACTTCAATCATGAATAACCCGTCGGTGAGTGTAGGTCGAATGCCAATGTTCATCATCCCTTCATAATCCTTTCCTTCTAAGGTTGCGGTAACCGCATATACGCCATTTCCCGGGATGAGCTTATCAGCATCCTTTACTTCAAGATTAGCAGTAGGAAATCCTAATTGTCTTCCCAGTTTATTTCCTTCAATAATCTTGCCTTCGAAGAAGAAATCATATCCGAGCAGATCGTTTGCGATGTGCACATTTCCTTCTGCAATCGATTTACGTATTTGCGTAGAGCTGACAATGATGGAGTCAACGAGGTGTTGAGGTATTTCGCGAAGTTGAAAATTCAATTGCTCGGCAAATGATTCCATCATGTGGTAATCACCGCGGCGGTCGTGTCCAAACCGATGGTCATAACCTATGATGACGGTATGCGGACGAAACTTGTTGACAAGAAAGTCGCGCATATATTCTTCAGCGGACATTCCTGCAAATGCTCTGGTGAATGGAACAACAACCAGATGATCTACGCCCTGCTTATCGAGGAGTTCAATTTTTTCATCTAGTGTTGTGATCAGTTTTAATGGGCGGGAAGGATCAAGAACTTTTCGGGGATGCGGATCGAACGTGATGATAACGGATTCTCCAGCAATCTTTGCAGCTTCTTCTTTCAATTGTGTAATGATCTTCTGGTGACCAGTATGTACACCATCAAACGTACCGATGGTGACTACTGCATCACGAAAGGAAATCAGACGCCCATTTAACCTGTGTACCTGCATAAGGGTGCGAAAATAAAGAAATCACGGACAGCGATACGCTACCTGCTTTTGGTTACTTAGCTTTGCGGCTTCGGTTTCGCGTTTAGAGTTTAGCGTTTCGCGTTCTCTTATTCGCAGTTCATTATTATGTCGAAACCTGCCAGAAATTGAAGACACGAAACCCAAAGACAAACCTAAAAATGTCCAGATATAACGAAAGAGGAGTTTCGGCCCAAAAAGAAGACGTTCATAGAGCTACGGCGCAGCTCGATAAAGGACTGTACCCTTACGCGTTTTGCAAGATTTACTCAGATTTTCTTGGCAAGGATGCAAATTGGGTGAACGTGATGCACGCGGACGGTGCTGGCACTAAGAGTATATTGGCATATTTGTATTGGAAAGAAACCGGCGATATTTCAGCGTGGAAAGGCATTGCACAGGATGCCATCGTCATGAATCTTGACGATCTTCTTTGTGTAGGGATTGACGATAATTTATTATTCTCTTCTACTATCGATCGCAACAAGAAATTGATTCCCGGCGAAGTGCTGGAAGTGATCATCAACGCTACTAATGAATTTTTTGAACAGCTTCGCGAATTTCGAGTCAACATCGAATATCTCGGTGGAGAAACTGCCGACGTTGGTGATGTGGTGCGCACCATCGCAGTAAACGGAACCATGACTGCACGGTGGCCAAAAGAAAAATTAGTAACGAATGATCGCATTCAATCCGGCGATGTTATTGTTGGATTGTCCAGTTCGGGCCAAGCCGAATACGAGAAGGAATACAATAGCGGAATTGCAAGCAATGGACTCACAAGTGCGAGGCATGACATCCTCAGCAGGAAATATGCGCAGCAATATCCGGAAACCTTTGAACCTTCCATTGCCGATTCCGTGGTTTATTCTGGTCCATTTGAATTAGAAGACGAGGTTGATCTTAATCAGAGTCACTTCAATCAACCTGGCGTTGTTATTGCGCGAAACCTGATCCCTGAAAAGATTACGGTTGGTAAGTTACTGCTATCACCTACACGCACCTATGCGCCAGTGATGCGTGCCATTTTTGAAAATTATTTTGATCAGGTTCATGGACTTGTCCATTGCAGCGGAGGCGGGCAGACAAAATGCCTTAAGTATCTTCCTGACACTTATAAAATTGTTAAGAATAATCTTTTCACGCCCCCAAAAATATTCCAGCTTATCAAAGCAGCATCGAAGGCCGATGATAGGGAGATGTACCAGGTGTTTAATATGGGCCACCGAATGGAAATTTTCACGTCGGAAAAAGCTGCTGACGACCTGATTAACTTGTCGTTGAGCTACGGAATCGATGCAAAAATTATTGGATTCGTTGAAAAATCTTCAAAAAAGGAACTCACGTTAATGACTGGTGAATCAATGATTCATTTTGTCTGAAATCCATTACTGGTAAGATTTTTGAGCCTCTGAAATAGGGCGGATTTTTTGGATACAACCTTCTGGCACAATCTGATAATTCACAAATTATTCCCAGGGGCTATGAATTCTGGGAAGCGCGTTGTATTTTTGCAGACGGACACAGACGGATCAGCACAATAACATTCTGTTTACAACGTACCCCAGTCGTTTATTGTCTTCGTATTCGGATTCTAACTTGTTAGGCCAGATTGACTATTAGATCAATTCATTTGTATGCGGCAACTTAAGATAGCAACTCAGATTACAAACCGGGATTCTCAGGCAGTTGAGAAGTATCTACAGGAAATTTCTAAAATCTCCATGATCACTCCAGAAGAAGAGACAGTTCTGGCCCAGCGGATTAAAATGGGTGATCAAAGAGCATTGGATAAACTGGTACAAGCGAATCTTAGATTCGTGGTATCTGTTGCAAAACAATATCAGCACCAGGGACTTTCACTGAGCGACCTTATCAATGAAGGGAACCTCGGACTTATCAAAGCGGCGCAACGCTTCGACGAAACCAAAGGTTTCAAATTCATTTCATACGCGGTATGGTGGATTCGCCAGTCCATCCTGCAGGCGTTGGCAGAGCAGGGCAGATTAGTCCGCCTGCCTCAAAATAAAATTGGCACTTACAACAAGGCAAACAAAGCTTACATGGCTTTCGAACAAGAACATGAGCGCGAGCCAAGTACTGAAGAGCTAGCCGAGTTATTGGAGATGAGTGAAACTGAGATCAACAACATTTTCCAAAGCAACACCCGTCACACCTCGCTGGATGCACCTGTGCACGAAGCTGAAGATGTAGCCATGGGCGATTTATTGGAGGGTGGTGATGATACTGATGATGACGTGATGAAAGATTCACTTCGCAATGAAATTCGCCGAGTACTCAAATCCTTGAGCCCTCGCGAGGCTGAAATTGTGAACGCTTATTTCGGTCTTGATGGTGAAAATGGAGTAACCATTGAGCAGATCGGGCAAAAGTATGATCTTACTAAAGAGCGTATTCGCCAAATCAAAGAAAGAGCCATTAAGCGTTTGCAGAAAGCTCGTTACAGTAACGCACTTAAGGCTTATCTCGGATAAACCTTGTGCCATTGATATTGGGTTAGTAACTTTTAGTTACAATCAGCCCCGACGTTTTGCCGTCGGGGTTTTTGTTATTATAGATTGGGCCTGGAAAACTAAAGACAGTTCCTGAACTTCGATCCCTACACTTTGGTTTGAAGTCATTTTATTCGAGTACTGAGACAGAAGCCTCAAACTAGACAGAATCAAATACGTTCATCAAGATTTGCAAATTGCAAAAGGACGGGCCATTACCTTTGCACCAATGAAGAAGTTGGCTTACCTAATCATTGTTGTCACCATACTGTGCGGTTGTGAAAAAACGATCCACTTTCAACCGAATAACACAACTCCACTATTGGTGGTGGATGCGAGTATTGAATCGGGTCAGCCGCCATTGATCATACTTTCCAAAAGCCTTGACTATTTCAGTGAGATCACGCCAGAAATATTAGCCGCATCATTCGTTCACAATGCGGACGTCAGGATATCGAATGGTACTGTCACACACAAACTCAAGGAGTATGCATATCCTAATGTTGCCGGATATACACTCTACTATTACACAATTGACTCCACCAATTTAGGCACGGCGGTTATTGGACAGTTCAATACGACCTATCAATTGAAAATCGTAGCGGAGAATGTAGAATATACTGCGAGTACTACCATCCCTCCGCTGTCCAAAAAAATTGACTCCTTATGGTGGAAACCTGCGCCCGATAATCCAGATACATCACTCGTTGTTCTAATGAGCAGGGTAACGGATCCGCCCGGATATGGAAACTATATTCGTTATTTCACAAAGGTGAACGACAGCCTTTTCTTGCCCGGCATTGCTTCGGTTTTTGATGACCAGATCGTGGATGGAACAACATATGAAATTCAGGTAGAGCAAGGCGTTAACAGGAATGAGGACATCGACTTAGAAAATTATTCTTTCTTTCATAGGGGCGATACTGTGACCGTGAAATTCACGAACATCGACAAAGCCACTTTTGATTTTTGGCGCACTATGGAGTTCAGTTATCAAAGTATCGGTAACCCTTTTTCCTCGCCAACAAAAGTTTTAGGAAATGTTAAGGGAGCGCTTGGTTACTTCGGCGGTTATGCGGTTCAGTATAAATCGCTTGTTATCCCTAAATAATTTCGGTTCTGGCGCCGCCTAAAGGCGGCTTCAACACGGATTTACTCCAATTACGCGAATTTTCACGAATTAATCGGATGTGTTGCACATTTGAAATTGAGGAAGGCATTTTGCTTCCAACTTAAATACTAATTCGTGAGTATTCGCGTAATTCGTGCCAATTCGTGTCTCGCGGGCACAGGCCACGCCGAAACAAAATGTGAATGTTTTTCACACCTAATTCAGACCTCCTTCGGCCTCAACAAACATATTTCGTTTCAACGTATTTTTGGGGATTGCTAAAGCATAAAAAGTATAGGCAAGATGGGCGACAACAAACAGGAAAAAGTTCATTGCTTAATTATTGGATCGGGACCCGCGGGATATACCGCAGCTGTATATGCGGCTCGTGCTAACCTTAAGCCAGTTTTATACCAGGGCATTCAACCCGGGGGACAGCTTACTATCACTACTGAAGTTGAAAATTATCCAGGCTATCCAAACGGCGTTCAGGGACCGGAGATGATGATTGATTTTGAAAAACAGGCTGCGCGTATGGGAGCAGATATCAGATTTGGGTTGGCCACTAAGGTCGACTTTTCTGAATCTCCATTTAAAGTTTGGATTGATGAAGAAAAATTAATTCTCGCAGATGCAGTAATTATTGCAACCGGTGCATCGGCAAAATGGTTGGGCCTGGAAAGCGAGCAGAGATTGAATGGCTACGGTGTAAGCGCTTGCGCAGTGTGTGATGGATTCTTTTTTCGTGGGAAAGAAGTGGCGATCGTAGGAGCGGGTGATACCGCTGCGGAGGAAGCTCTGTACTTGAGCAAACTCGCCACAAATGTTCACATGATTGTACGCCGCGATCAAATGCGCGCGAGCAAGATTATGCAGGACCGGATATTGAAATCGCCCAACATAAAAATATATTGGAATTCTGAAACTGAGGAAGTGGTCGGTGGTCATAAGGTAGAGTCAGTGCGTATTCGCAATAGCAAAACAAAGGAAACGCAAAGTGTTCCTGTGAGTGCATTCTTTGTAGCCATTGGACATCAACCGAACTCCGATATTTTTAAAGGTTGGTTGGAGATGGACGAAGGCGGTTATCTAAAGACTATTCCCGGTACTTCAAAAACAAACATAGAGGGTGTGTTTGCTGCAGGCGATGTTCAGGATAAAATTTATCGGCAAGCTGTCACTGCCGCCGGCAGCGGTTGTATGGCCGCACTTGACGCTGAACGATATCTTTCTGCAAAATTTAACTGATAGTAACAAACCATTCAGTGGAACGTTTTAGTAAAGGAGTCAGGAGTCAGAATTCAGTAGTTCGAAGTTTTAGGTCTCTTGGACCGTTCTTGTGCCTTGTACCTTGTGCCTTTTTCTGTTATTTTTGAGAACGGCTATGGTAACAATTCATTTGCACAAGGTCATAATGTACGCGCATCACGGAGTTTATAATGAGGAAGAGAAGATTGGATCGAATTATGAATTGAATCTGGATGTCAAATTTGACGAGGGCAATACAAGCTTTGAGAAACTGGAAGATACCATCAGCTACGAAGATTTGTACGCTATCGTGAGAAAAAAAATGTTGGTGCCCACTACTTTATTGGAAACAGTTTGTGAGGGCATCATAAGAAAAATAAGGCATGAATTCTCTGGTGTCAGGGAGATTTCGATATCCATCCATAAACTGGAAGCACCCATTGAAAACTTCCAGGGAAGGGTGGGCGTGACGATGAGAAAAAAATTTGATGATTAACCTCTTCACAAAAAGAAACGGCTCGACCCTTTACGCAATGGGCGGAGTGGCTGTGCTTAAGCATAATTCAATTATGCGGGTTTGCACGGCCTTATTGATTTGCTTTTTATCGTTTCCTTTCCATTCAAGTGCCCAGGACATTAATCTTCTTACCAAAGAGGCAGAGAAACTTGAGTCGTCCTTTCGTGAATATGACGCACTTCAGAAGTACAAAGAAGTACTAAGACATCAACCAATAAATTTAAACGCGCTTTGCAGAGCCAGTGATCTGTGCAGTAGGATAGGGCATCGGGAAGAATCGAAGGCAAAGAAAGCCGATTATTATAAAGCTGCGAGGACCTATGCAGAAGTGGCGCTAAAAGTGAATCCGCAGTCGGCTGAAGCAAATTTTGTAATGGCCGTGGCTATGGGTCGCATGGCTATGATCTCATCGGGCAAAGAAAAAGTGCAGTATGTAAATGAGATTCGCAAATATGCAGAGACCACTTTAAAATATGATCCGAATAGTTTCAAAGCCTATCACGTATTGGGAAAATGGAATTATGAAGTGAGTAACCTTTCACCCGTTGAACGTGCATTAGCCAAATTGTTATTCGGAGGTATTCCTAAAGCAAGTTTGCAGGATGCTATTCGCTATTATGAAAAAAGTAAATCACTCGAATCTTCCTTCGCGCTTAATTATCTCGAGCTAGCCAAGGCATACCACCGCAATCGACAAGATGACAAAGCAAAAGAATTGCTGAAGAAATTGGAAACGCTCCCCAATAAGATTGAAGACGATACGCGCATCAAACAAGAAGGAAAAGACTTGTTGAAGGAACTTAAATAGTTTACCGTTTACAGTTCACAGCTTACAGCGCCTAGATTTCGGCACTTGGTCACAAAGGCCATTAAGGACCACAATGCGCACAAAGTTTTCATAGAGAAAGGCAACAGGCCTACTAAATTCAAACTCAAAATATTCCGAGAGATAAGCTCACTAAGGCCCATCGAAGATGGGCAGTTGTGTCCTTTTCTCTCGCACAATAATTCAATTATGAATGAATAAAGTTCTTGCATTTCTTCTTCAAATATTTCTTCGTGCTTCGTTGTCCTTAGTGCACTTGGTCACAAAGGCCATTAAGGACCACAATGCGCACAAAGTTTTCATAGAGAAAGGCAACAGGCCTACTAAATTCAAACTCAAAATATTCCGAGAGATAAGCTCACTAAGGCCCATCGAAGATGGGCAGTTGTGTCCTTTTCTCTCGCACAATAATTCAATTATGAATGAATAAAGTTCTTGCATTTCTTCTTCAAATATTTCTTCGTGCTTCGTTGTCCTTAGTGCACTTGGTCACAAAGGCCATTAAGGACCACAATGCGCACAAAGTTTTCATAGAGAAAGGCAACAGGCCTACTAAATTCAAACTCAAAATATTCCGAGAGATAAGCTCACTAAGGCCCATCGAAGATGGGCAGTTGTGTCCTTTTCTCTCGCACAATAATTCAATTATGAATGAATAAAGTTCTTGCATTTCTTCTTCAAATATTTCTTCGTGTGTTTCGTGGTCCTTCGTGGCCTTCGTGACCCTCCGTTTCCAATTTGGAGTTGTCATATACAGGAAAACGAAAAACAACAAACCAGAAACTACAAACAAAAAACGTCTAACATCAAACAGTAAACGGAAAACTGTAAACTGCAAACTAAATCTTCCTCCCTTTCCATTTCCCGGATTTTATATACCAATACGAGAGAGAAAATATCGAAGTCCAGTACAACCACTCGGACATCCAGCCAACAACAATCGACAGGTTCAGGACTTGCAGTACTACATACACATAAATGCAATAGGCTGTAATCGTTATAAATTCGATCAGCAAATTCATCTTGCTGTTCCCTGTTCCAGTAACAGCGTTTAACCAGATGGCTGAAAAAGACATCAATACCAATGCAGATGAAACCACTCTCACCACCGGAACTGCTGCTTCAATAAACTCAACATGCTGTCCGTAAATAGAAAGAAATACTCCGGGAAATAAATTCAAAAAAATTCCTACGATTATTGCCGCACTCGTACTTAACTGCACGATCTTATTGATCACCTCAATTACTTTATCCTGCTTTCCCTGACCAATAAGGTTGCTCACCATTGTATTGGTAGTAGCTGCAAATGCCCACACAAAAGGACCAAAGAAGCCAAAGATATTTCGCATGGTGTTTGAAATGGCCAGAGCCATATCGCCATGATGTTCGATGAGGATATAAAAAAACTCCCAACTGATGAGACTTATCGCATGTTGAAATATGAGAGGAGAGGATTGTACTAATATTAACCTGCTGTTTTGTCTTTCGAACCGAAAACTTTTAAATAACGCAAACTGTTTACCTATACCCTTATAGTGTATTACAGCAAATACTACTGACATTCCAATAGCCTCCGCCAGGATAGATGCAATGGCTGCACCATCAAATCCAAGTTGTGGCAACCCAAAGTGTCCATAGATAAGCCCGTAATCAAAAAAAATATTCGTAAGCGTTTCAGCGATTGTGCCACCTATCAAGTACTTGCTTTGATTAGTGCCTACAAGCAAGGCATTTCTCATTTGATAGATGTAGAGAAAGGGTAGTCCCCAAATCCTGATCTTTAAAAAACGAATGACCATGTCCTTCGTTTCTGCATCATCAATGGTATGCTCAAATAGAGTTGGGGCAACCAGATAAGTAGTTAGTATACCGAATGCCGCAATGATGAGTGAAATGCGGACGCCTTGCGCAAATAGTTTTCCAATTTCTTCAGGCCGGTTTTCGCCTGCACGTCTTGATATCAAAGCCTGCAGACCGTTGTTCAACCCAAAGCCAATACCAGCAAATACCAGGTAATAGACACCCGTTATTCCGGCAGCTCCCAATTCTTTTACACCCAGTTGCCCGAGGAAAATATTATTTGTGATGAAATTGATCTGCGGCACTAACAATGCAAAGCTGATTGGCAAAGCCAGCTTTAAGATTTGCTTGTTGTTTATATCCAGTCGAAGATCCTGTGCCATGTTCCCTAAGGGGCAGCGAAGCTACATTCGACTTTTGGAATCTGAAAATGCAAAACTGTATGAATGGCGGGCTCAAGATCCATTGCAAATACTGGCTTCATTTTGGGATGCCGTCTTGCCCAGTTTCGATTTTATGGTTTGCCCGTGGCCAATTGCCTGTTGTCAACCCCGTGAGCGCAAACGAATGGGTCCAGAAAATTAAGTATTATTGCGGCCTCAATGACAAAGCCAGTATTCAATATCTCCGGAGCCGATATTACCGCGGAAACCAGTTCACAGGCCACATTGTTGATGGAAGTAAATGAATCCGCCTTTAGCTATGTTATTGTTGACGAAAACAAGAAACTGCTCACGGCTGCATATTTCGTTTTGAACCATACTGAAGGACGCAATCTTGCCGACCATATTCGCGATATCGTGGATACCCAGGAAGTATTGCAGATGGACTTTAAAGAATCTGTCGTAGTATATAATTTTTCTGAGAGCACCCTTGTGCCTGGTGGTTTCTATAATCACGAGGCGAATCGCGAACTGGTTGAGCTGCTGTTTGGGAATCTGAAAAAAGGTTTAGTACTCACTGAGAAGGACGACCAATCAAATCTGCATACACTTTATCGCGTACCGGCTGCCGTTCATAGTTTGTTGCAGCAGAAATTTTCCGCAGGAAAATATTGGCACATTTATACGCTGTGGTTATCTCTTCTTCAGAAAACAGAGCACGAGGAAATGCAAAGCATTTATACCGTGTTTGCTGCTGACAAAGTGCTGACGGCCATTTACAGGAACCGTTCATTACAATTGATTCAATCTTTCGCTTATACTACTCCGGAAGACGTAGTGTACCATCTCTTACATTGTTGCGAACAATTGGGACTTTCGCAGGACGACTGTTTACTTCACATCAGTGGCTATATCGATGAAGATTCTGCCTTATTCACGGAAATCAAAAAATATTTTCTGCGATTGGAATTCGACAAATTCGAAGGAGCCCACGATGTACAGGAGCAGATGCCAGAAGAATTGACGGAGAACTCAGCACCGTCGGAATATCCCGCGCATTATTTTTCCTATCTCCAGAAATTGGCGCTATGCGTATAATTAGTGGAAAGTTTGGAGGCAGGCGGATTAATCCTCCGGCAGAGATGCCATACACCCGCCCTACCACTGACATTGCCAAAGAAGGCCTTTTCAACATTTTGCAACATCAATTGACAATTGACGGAATGAAAACCCTGGACCTGTTTGGAGGGACCGGCAGCATCAGTTTTGAACTTGCATCCAGGGGTGCAAGTGATCTTACGATTGTTGAAAAGGACGTGACGATGTTTAACTTCATCAAGAAGACGGTTGATAATCTGAAAATTGAAAATATCAGACTGGTAAAAGCAGATGTCTTCAAATTTCTCAACGATTGCCAGGACTCATTCGACTTCATTTTTGCAGGCCCCCCGTATGCATTAAAAAATATAGATGATCTTCCCAAATTGGTGGTAGGCAGAGGATTACTTACTCCAAATGGGTGGTTTGTTTTGGAGCATACACCCAGAAATAATTACGAAGGCTGGCCCTCATACGCAACTTCGCGTAACTACGGCACAACGGTATTCAGCTTTTTTGTAAGGAAATAAAGCGCCTACTTAGATTTGTTCTAATGAATCCTCTTTTTGTTACAGGCATTGGTACCGGAATCGGTAAAACGCTCGTGTCGGCCATTCTTGCGGAAGCACTAACCGCTGACTATTGGAAACCTATCCAGGCAGGTTTTGCGGATGGAACCGATTTGCAATGGATCCGGTCCGTAATAACAAATCCCGATATTCAATTGCATAAGGAAGTTTATCGCCTGGAAATGCCTGCTTCCCCACACATAGCAGCAAGAGAGGAAGGGATTAATATCGATATCAATAATATTCTTGATCGATACTTGCAGCTGAAAAGCGAAAAACGTCAACTGATCATTGAGGGTGCCGGGGGCTTAATGGTACCATTAAACCAAAAAGAGTTTGTAATCGACCTGATCAAGAAATTGAAGGCAGACGTAATTTTGGTCAGTCGCAATTATCTGGGCAGCATTAACCATTCACTTTTAACCGCACAAGTGTGCAAAAAATTCGAGCTGCCGGTCAGGGGTTGGGTATTTAATGATCAGTATCTTGACTATGAAAATGAAATAGTAGGATGGAGTGGGTACAAAAAGTTGGCGTCGATTCCGAGGGCAGGCATAGTAGACCGTACTTTTATTTACCAGCAAGCTGAACTACTAAAGAAAACCATCATATGATAACCATTAGTAAAGCCACCCTTCGGAACACGTACAAACAAAGAAGAAAGGCGCTTACCGATAAGGACCGTCTCAAACTTGATGACCTTATTCTCATCCAATTCCAAAAATTGATTCTTCATGATGTTCACGCGGTATTAAGTTATTGGCCCATCAAGTCGCATTATGAAATTAACACACTTCCCATTACTGATTACTTATCATTCAAAATCCCCGGCCTGCGGGTTTGCTTTCCCAAAACAGATTTTGCGCAAACCAAGTTGCAGGCGATAGAAGTGGAAAAAGAAACGAGCTTTGAAATGAATCATGCTGGAATTGGCGAACCAACCACAGGAGAATTAATTTATCCTGAAGAGCTCGATATGGTTTTTGTGCCGATGCTTGCTTATGATAAGAAAGGCTTTCGTGTAGGATATGGAAAGGGATTCTATGACCGGTATCTTCAGATGTGTAGAAGAAATGTAATTAAGGTCGGATTCTCTTATTTTGAACCGGAAGAGGCCATCCCTGAGGTGAATGAATTTGATATACCTTTAAATTTAGCCATTACGCCTCAAAGCATATATGAATTTTAATGTCCCGCTACTGAAACCGATCCGGATTCTATTGTTTCCTTTTTCTCTCTTGTATGCTTTGGTAGTTTTTTTACGGAATCTCCTGTATGACAAGAAAATCTTATCGTCTACTTCTTTCAATCTTCCATTGATCTCCGTTGGAAATTTGTCCATAGGTGGTACCGGAAAGTCACCTATGGTTGAATGGCTGGTGGCGCATTTAAGAAATGAATTCCGAATCGCAGTATTGAGTAGGGGATATAAGCGAAAAACGAAAGGGTATGCATTGGCGCACGCTAATAGCACGGCACTGGAAATAGGCGATGAGCCTATGCAATTTCATACCAAGTTTCCCGATGTACCTATTGCAGTTGGTGAAGAAAGAATTGTTGCGATCCCACAACTGTTGCACGATCGACCCGAAACCCAGGCGGTGATATTGGATGATGCGTTTCAACATCGGGCAATTCAACCTGGGCTGAATATTCTCTTGACCGATTACAACAATTTGTATACGCGCGATTGGTTTCTTCCAACCGGCGATTTGCGAGACGGGCCGACGTCATCGAAGAGGGCAAAAGTGATTATGGTAACCAAGTGTCCGAAGGAACTAAGTTCATCTGAACAGGCTGCCATCAAAACCGAAATTGCACCTTCTGCTGATCAGTCGGTTTTCTTTACCACGTTGGAATACGGCCAACCATATCACATCATCGAAAAAAAAAATGAGCAAATAACCAGTAAACACGAGGTGTTACTGGTTACGGGTATTGCAAATCCCAGGTCGATCAAACAGTATCTTCTTGATCAAACGGACACTTATTATGAAATGACCTATGGAGATCATCATATTTTCACAATCGACGATCTTCGGGATATTAAAAAGAGATTTTCTGCTATGTCGGCGGAAAAAAAGATGATCATCACCACTGAAAAGGACGCGGTTCGACTCGTCAAATTTGAACAGGAATTACGAGAGTTACCGATGTATGTTCTTCCTATCGGACACCATTTCCTTAACGGTGAGGCACAATCTTTTCTGCATTTAATTGTTAACTTCATCCGTACGTTCAAACGTTAATTCGCATGGGTAAAAAAAATGGAAAGAAGAAGAAAAAGAAACAATTTTCTGGAACCGAAGTTTTGAAAGGGACGTTAGACGTTACCCGATCTGGAATAGGATTTGTGATCATCGATAAAAATTCCCCTGATATTTTAGTTAGGCCAAACGATTTTAATACGGCGCTTCATGGCGACACTGTTCGCGTTGAGGTTGCTGGCGATGGCCGAAGTACCAACCGTAAAAGAGGAATCATTACAGAAGTTTTAGAGAGGAAGCAAACTGAATTCATCGGCCATCTTGACCTCAGCGAAACATTCGCATTCTTTATTCCCGAGACCGATAAACCCATGCCGGATGTATACGTACCGCTCCAGCATTTAAACGGAGCGACCAATAAGGACAAAGTTGTCGTTAGAATAACTGAATGGGAAAAGAATAAGAAGCCATCTGGCGAAGTAGTGCAGGTGTTGGATGTAAGTAATGAGCACGATTTTGCCATGAAAGAAATCCTTTTGGAAAATGGATTTCCTGTCTCGTTTCCACCTGATGTTATAGAAGAGTCAGAAAGGATTTCCGATGTGATCAGCGAAAAAGAAATCAGTAATAGAAAAGATTGTCGGGGCGTACTCACGTTCACCATCGATCCTATCGACGCAAAAGATTTCGATGACGCTATTTCATTTCGCGAATTGAAGAACGAAATGATCGAGATCGGCGTCCATATCGCGGATGTCAGTCATTATGTTGGAATCGATTCCAAATTGGACAAAGAAGCATATGAACGTGCAACTTCAGTATATCTTCCGGATCGTGTGAACCCAATGTTGCCGGAGAGAATTTCAAATGAGCTTTGCTCATTGCGCCCGCACGAAGATAAACTCACTTTTTCTGCGATCTTTCAAATGAATCACAAAGGTGAGGTAAAACAGTACTGGCTCGGTCGTACTGTTATACATTCTGATCATCGATTTACTTATGAAGAAGTGCAGGAGATTATTGAAAAGCAGGAGGGATTGCATAGCGAAGTGATTTTGCAATTAAACAGCATAGCCCAACGGTTGCGCAAGCAACGTTTCAAAAAAGGAGCTATTAATTTTTCTTCACAAGAAGTAAGATTCAAACTGGATGAAAACGCGAATCCCATCGGCATTATCATTAAAGAGAGCAAAGAGGCACATCAACTGATCGAGGAGTTTATGTTGCTCGCTAACAAAACAGTTGCCGAGAACGTCTCAAAAATTCGCCTCAATAAGAAAGAAATTCCATTTCCATACCGGGTGCATGATACACCCGACGAAGAAAAGCTGGCGCCCTTTGTAGAATTCGCAAAGAAGTTCGGACATAAGTTCGATACCAAGAGTCCTGAAGGTATTGCAAGTTCTTTCAACCAAATGTTGAATGACGTAAAAGGAAGACCCGAACAACACGTGTTGGAACAATTGGGTATTCGCACCATGGCGAAAGCGGTCTATACCACCGAGAACATTGGCCATTATGGTCTGGGTTTCCGATATTATTGCCATTTCACGTCTCCCATCAGGCGATATCCAGATGTGATGGTGCACCGGGTTTTGGAACAGGTGCTGGATGAGAACTATCAAATCGACAAAAAACTGGAAAGTAAATGCAAACATTCCAGTGAACGCGAAAGAGCTGCGATGGAATCAGAGAGAGCCGGGAATAAATACAAACAGGTGCAATACATGCAACAATTCCTCGGCGAAGAATTCGAAGGCGTGATTAGCGGAGTAGCTTCATTTGGTTTCTGGGTAGAAACAGTAGAACACAAATGCGAGGGATTGGTGAGCATAAATACATTGTTGCAGTATGATGACTTCCGGTATATTGAAACGGATTATAGTTTAGTAGGAAGAAGAAGCGGTCGAAGATTCAGAATGGGCGACAAGGTTTGGGTAAAAGTAGTAGCCACCAATCTGGATAAGCGACAAATAGATTATGAATGGGTGATCACTTCCAGTATCAAGGATAATGGTCAGCCGAATTTATTTAACGAGGTAGAGCAGCAGGAGAAGGAGAAGGGTAAGGGGAGGAAGAAGAAGAAATAGGCAATGGGCAACATGCAATAGGCAATAGGCAAGGAGGAGCTTTTTGCATCCGGCATCCGGTATCCTGCATCTTCCATCCTTATCCACATTTAAAGCACGCATTAGCATCCAAATAAACTGAAACCCTCGATGCATAGTTTTAAGGAATTGTCCACTCTTTTTTCCGAGAGATTCAAAGAGAATATACTTCCAAATCAGCCAGGCAAATTGTATGAGGCCGGTACTTACTTCATGCAACTCGGAGGAAAGCGTATAAGGCCCGTGATGTGTTTAATGGGAAACGAATTGTTTGACGATATCCATCCCGATACCTGGGAAGCTGCGTTTGCAATTGAACTGTTTCACAACTTTACTTTGATTCACGACGACATCATGGACAAGGCCTCCCTGAGAAGAGGTCAACCTACAGTACATGAGAAGTTCGGTTCCTCCACTGCATTATTAGCTGGCGACGTTTTACTTGTCATAGCCTATGATCACCTGAACCGCATAAATACAACTCACCTAAAGAAGATCATTCAACTGTTCAATAGAACAGCGAAAGAAGTCTGTGACGGACAGCAACTCGACATGGAATTTGAGCAAATGGAAAATGTGAGCATGGCCGATTATCTCCACATGATTGAATTGAAGACTTCAGTTTTACTTGCGTCTTGTTTGCAGATGGGCTCCGTACTTGGTGGCGCCAGTGTTGGGAACCAACAACACTTATATGAATTCGGAAAAAATCTTGGCATTGCATTTCAAATTCAGGATGATTTCCTGGACGCCTTTGGCGACGCCGAAAAATTTGGAAAAGAACGCGGCGGTGACATTAAGACAAATAAAAAAACTTTCCTATTGATTCATGCGCTGGAAACAGGAAATGCTTCGCAGCAAAAAAAATTAAGAGAATTGATTAAAGCGGATGGTCCGTCGAAAGTGCAGGAAGTATTGACTATTTTCAGGGATTCCAAAGTGGATGTGTGGGCCGAACAATTAAAAGAGAAATATTACGCGGAGGCCATGAAACATCTTGAAGCTGCAATGGTAATGTCTAAAAGAAAAGAACCTCTTGCGGAACTCGCACAATTTCTGATGGAAAGAGATTATTGATTTGTAATAGAGCCTTTAGCTGTTAGCTTATATTCGTGGACTTTCGGTTTCATTCTCTTTAAGGTGCTATATGCATAAAGTACAGTTCCACAGATGCATCAGCTAAAATAACTATTTGCGTTGATGTAGTTTTTCTCTATTTTGACCAACTAAACCTAACTGCTGATGTCAAACTCACTGTTCCGGAAAAAATCAATCGACAAAATATTAAAAGATGCGGACGAAGGTTTAGTTGATGATCAACATCATCACACAGGTCTGAAGAAAGTGTTGACGGTTAAAGACCTTACATTATTGGGCATCGCCGCTGTAGTTGGTGCCGGCATATTTTCAACAATAGGGAAAGCCGCCGCTGAAGGCGGGCCTGGTATTTCTACATTGTTTGTTCTCACCGCGGTGACTTGTGGATTCTCTGCACTTTGTTATGCGGAGTTCGCCAGTCGCGTTCCTATTGCCGGAAGCGCATATACCTATGCGTATGTATCATTCGGAGAGCTCATCGCCTGGATCATTGGCTGGGCCTTGATCCTGGAGTATGCGATTGGCAATATTGTTGTCGCCATATCATGGAGTAGCTATTTCAATAATTTGCTGGAAGCAATAGGAGTTCACCTGCCGGGATGGTTAACTGTTGATCCCAGTACGGCCGAAACAGCATTCACTGCTACACAAAAAGCTATCGTACCCGGCACAGCGATTACTGCCGACAAGCAATGGATAATTGATACATACAATTCTGCACCGATTTTATTTGGAAAGAAGATATTCATCAATCTGCCCGCGTTTATCATCGTAGGACTAGTGAGCATATTAACTTATGTTGGGATTAAAGAGAGCAAGCGCAGCGCAAACTTCATGGTGATGTTTAAAGTAGCGGTGATCATTTTTGTGATCATCCTTGGAGCATTTTATGTAAAGCCTAATTACTGGAGTCCTTTTTTGCCGAATGGATTTGAAGGAGTATTGAAAGGGGTATCGGCTGTGTTCTATGCCTATATTGGGTTTGACGCCATATCAACAACTGCTGAGGAGTGTAAAAACCCGCAGCGGGACCTGCCACGCGGGATGATTTATTCACTGGTAATTTGCACGGTGCTCTATATTCTGATTGCACTCGTATTAACCGGCATGGTACCATTTACTTCATTGAACGTAAATGATCCGCTTTCGTATGTATTTGAAGCGGTAGGCGAAAAGTGGATTAGTTACATCGTAGCCATCAGCGCAGTGGTAGCCACTACCAGCGTGTTATTGGTTTTCCAGTTGGGTCAGCCCAGGATATGGATGAGTATGAGCCGTGATGGGTTACTTCCTCCAAAGTTTGCGAAGCTGCATCATAAGTATAAGACGCCCTATTTCTCTACAATTATAACTGCATTGATAGTGGCGATTCCATCTTTGTTTATGCAGAGTTCACTGATGACCGATTTGACGAGCATCGGAACATTATTCGCGTTTGTATTGGTTTCCGGTGGAGTATTGATGTTGCCTGCTATTCCAGCTGATCAGCAGCGTGGATTCCGCCTTCCTTATGTTAATGGAAAAATAATTGTTCCAATTCTGTTTGCCGCGTTCGTGATACTGATGTGGGGACGCATTCAGCAGGCAGCGGCCAATGTAAGAACAGAAGGTTTGCAGGAAGTGCTGTTCCTCGTATACCTATTGTTAGGGGTAGTAGTATCTGTACTCACTTTTGTAAGGAACTATTCGCTCATTCCCATTCTGGGCGTTTTGAGCTGCGCTTATTTACTCATCGAGATTCCCGCAGTGTCATGGGAATATTTCTTTGTGTGGATGGGTCTTGGGCTGCTGATTTATTTTCTGTACGGGTATAGGAAAAGTAAGTTGGCGGCAGCAAAGTAAAGAACCGATCTTTGCTCTTTTGGAAGCAAACGCGTAATAGGAAAAGATCGGATCTATGAAATTTCAAATTGGTGACAAGGTTTTGGTGCTGCATTCAAATGAAGAAGGGGAGGTGGTGGATATTATCAACAACAAAATGGTGATGGTTGATGTTAGAGGTGTAAAGTTCCCGGCCTATGTTGACCAGCTCGACTTCCCTTACTTCAAGCGATTCACAGAAAAGAAGATTGTTCAACCCGCCAAGCAAAAAAAATACGTAGATCAATTAAAGATAGAAAAAACCGATACCGCTTCAAAGCAGGTGGTAGACGGTGTTTGGCTGATGTTTCTTCCAAAGTTTGAAATGGACGAATTTGGCGACGACGTGGTAGAAAGTTTCAAACTTCATCTACTTAACCATACTCACCAGGGTTACCAGTTTCATTATAAACTCAATTTTTTCGGCCAGGCCGAATTCGAACTTAATAATACTGTACACGCCTTTAAAGACTTCTATCTTCACGATGTGCCCTTCGAAGATTTGAGCGATAGTCCAAGTTTTTCTTTCGAGTTCTCGTTAATATCGCCGGATAAAGGCAAGGCCGATTACTATGAATCTTCAATAAAAATCAAGCCCAAGCAGCTATTCGACAAAATTCAAGAGATAAAACAAAAAGGTGAGCCAAGTTTCTCTTATCTGTTGTTTGATGAATATCCAAATAAACCGTTTGAAGATGTTTCTAACATTGGAATTCTGGCCAACGCCGGATACAAGGTAATAGATGCCAAACAGGCCCGCCAACTTCTTGAACCGGCGCGCTCGCTTCTCGACTTACACATTGAAAAACTCGCCGATGACTGGCAGCATCTTTCAACACTCGAAAAATTAAATCTTCAACTCCGAACATTCGAAAAATATCTTGACTTGGCAGTTGCTCATCATCTTCCTTCTATGATTGTTATTCACGGAATTGGAACGGGAAGGTTAAAAGAAGAAATACATGAAATATTGAAGTATCGGAGAGACGTGAAATCATTCATTAATCAATATGATCCGCGATTTGGGTGGGGCGCTACTGAAATTTATTTTAAATGATTCCTTTCTTGCACCTCGCCTCGGCGCGGTGGACACGAATTTCTTCGAATTGGGATTTGTAGTCTGTCGTCCGTGGTCGGGTCTTTCCTTCTGTGGTCTGTCGTCCGTGGTCCGTGGTCCGTGGTCCGTGTTCTATATATTCCCCTTAAGGAGGTTGGGGGGTAAAAAAACTATCAGCCGATAAGCCGGATTCTGTATAACCCGCCATAGCTTTAGCGGAGGCGGGTCTGGCTATCATTTATCTGGTCCCAACATTACTGATGGGTTCTAGCTGCCCACCCTCCAGCTCGGGCGAGCAGCCCTCAAGCGCTGGTATACGTGGCATTTCAGCATGCAAGGTTTACCCGTCCCAACGATCACTCGTTGGGACCGTGAGCTCTTACCTCACGTTTTCACCTTGACCCCGACCGTGAGGCCGGGGCAGTAATTTTCTGTGGCCCTATCTGTTCCCGACGGCTCGGTCGGGACCCGGCCGTTAGCCGGTGCATTGCTCTGCGCTGTCCGGACTTTCCTCTCCGTCCGCTTTAGGCGGATGTAGCGATAGCCTGGCTGATAGTTGAATTGCAAAAATACAGATTGCCAGCGTGTATTTGCGTTTGGGATCTTTTTGCAATGGGCAACAGGCAATGGACAATAGGCAAAACTTAATGGCCGAAAGAAGGGAACACAGATTTTTATGATGGTGATGATTTGTTATGATCAGCATGATATTTGAGAATCACCTCCTATCTTATTAGATCTTAATCATCATAACAAATCCGCGCTCTAAATCTCACCGACCTTTAACTCTTCCCTAGTCATGAAAAAAAGTGTCAACACCTTGCCTATTGCCAGTTGCCACTTGCCTATTCCGTAGCGAAATCATTGAAGTGATATCACCGTTTCATAGCATTTCCGATAAAACCTCCAGCTTCCATCATCCAGGCAATTCCCAGATGAACCATCAATCCTCCGATGATCGTTTGCGTTTCAAATGTCAACACCCCGAGAATTAATCCCCCGAAGTAGCTGCTGATACATTCAGGGATCGGTTTGCCAAAATGAATCACACAATAAAATGCAGCCATGGGCAAGATCGCATCTCTACCTACAAAGTGCGCGAGCGCTAAAACAATGAAGCCCCTGAAAAAAATTTCGATCGAAAGAAAATCAACGCCATAGGAGAGTTCATAAGCGAGGCGATCGTACCAATGCACTCGCGGAAGGAAATCCAGCACTTTCATTTTAGGATACGAATGCAAAAAATCAGGTCGCAAAGAAGCGAGCGCTATTAACGGCACCATTAGTCCCAACAAAATCAGATAGGGTTTGAGTTGAAAGTTTTTAAATGTGAGTCCGCAGAAAGCAAATGGTGGATTGATCCATTTCCAGAGTAACCAAACGCCGATGAGTACAATGATTAACCGTATTGGGTAATCGAAAATCGTGAACAGGTATTTATTATTGGGCCAGTTGAAGTATTTGTCGAACAATACGCGGTGTTCATAAAACGAAACCTTCAACGCGAATATTGCAGGGGCAAGTAGTACTACGATCACAAATGGCCACAACATTTTGGGCACATTCGGTCTAATTAATTGCTGAATAAAATACGCGCCTGCAAATGCGAAGAGGTAAAGGAAATAAAATCGGAAAAACTTTTCCGTTTCTGAGCCGGCATTCCAGATCTTGTTCTCCCATCCAAAACGATAGTTGATAAAAATCAGGCTTCCAACAAAAATGGAGATCAACAACAAAACCCATTTGTCAACATTCCTGAAATAGTCGCTGAGGAGAGAAATGAAATACTGCATGTAGGACGTTGAACAGTTGATTTGTTGTCCCGAATTTTCGGGGGTTGATTTGCTGTGTGAATTGAATCGAGCCCACTAGTCAACCAAATCAACGATTCAACTCTGTGTAATGCTTTGCTTCATCTTTTCGAGCAAATTGCTTTCCAACATTTTTTCGGCGAGAAGGACCATGTTTTTGAAAGCCTTTGCATGAGAAATGCCATGCCCGATGATCACAGGCTTGGAAACGCCTAATACGGGTGTTCCTCCGTAATTTTCAAAATTGAAACGTTCAAAATATTCGTGTTGAATATTTTTCTGGTGAGTTATTTCATAAAGTGATTCCGCCATTTTCAGAATCACATTTCCAGTGAAACCTTCGCAAACCATAACGTCGGCCTTATCCAGTAACACATCTCTTCCTTCTATATTTCCTACGAAATTGATTTGCTTATTTTCTTTTAGGAGCGGATAGGCGGCTTGCGCCAGGAGATTGCCTTTGCCTTCTTCTTCGCCAATATTAAGTAGACTTACTCTAGGATTATTGATTGAAAGTATATGCTGCGCATATAGTGATCCTAATAACGCAAACTGATTCAAATGTTCTGCCTTGCAATCTGAATTCAAGCCAACATCCAACAACAAACCAGTTCCTCCATTTTCTTTTGGAATGATTGTGGAAATAGTAGGTCGGTGCACGCCTTCAATTGCTTTTATACTATACAAGGTGCCTACAAGCATGGCGCCTGTATTCCCTGCACTGATAAATGCATCTATTTTTCCGGAGGCAAGAAAATGGAACCCGACAGAAATCGATGATTTTGGTTTTTCTTTCAGCGCCTTTGTTGGATGCTCATTCATTCCAATCACTTCAGTAGCGGGAATTATTTTGCATTGGCCTGAGGGGAGATTGTGTTTTGAAACCAACTCCTTGAGTTGTTCCTCATCTCCAAATAAAAAAAGATTGGCCTGTGTAGAATGGCTTTCAAAAAATAATTGGAGACCTTTTATGGTTTCCAGTGGGGCGAAGTCCCCACCCATCATGTCAAGGCCTATATTCATGCAGATAGGTTAGGTTAAGGTACAAGGCACAAGGCACAAGAAACGTCCAAGATCCAAGAACCAAGAACCAAGAACGAAAGAAGTATCAGATGCGGGGAGAGATCTACTACTTCTTAATACAGTGTGAGTCCTCCGTCGTCTGTGGTCCGTCGTCTGTGGTCTTCGTTATTTCTTTATGGGCGATTTCTCAGCCACCACTCTTCCCTTGTAATACAATTTGCCTTCGCTTACATGAGCGCGATGACGAACATGCATTTCGCCAGTAGTGCTGTCTTTGCTTAAGGTAATAGTTTCCGCCTTGTAGTGTGTTCTCCGCTTCGCGCTACGCTGTTGCGAATGTCTCCGTTTCGGATTAGGCATAAGTCAACGATTTAGTTATCTAAGTCTTTAAATTTCTCCAGTCCCTTCCACACAGGGTTCTGCTGTCTGCTGTTTTCGTCATTCATCCGCTTCAGCATTTCACGGGCAGAGGGATTACAATCAGGTCCACTCATGTCCGGAAACTCGCAAGTTCTTTGCATCGGGATGCTGAGGTTGATGAATTCATATATCCATTCTGCCAGGTGTAAATGACTTTCACCTCTCGAGATATAATAAACATCAGGATCCTCTTCCTGTTCATTCATCACTTCGGGATTGTCAACCAGCTTAACTACAAGGTTAAACTCTTCCCAAAGGTTGAGAGGTAAATTGCTATTGCACCTGTCGCAGATCACCTCCAGCTTTCCACCAATTTCAAATTTCAAGAGCATGAAGCCGTTCTTCTTATCCAATGTCACTTTCACATCGGCCTGGCAATTCTTGAAATCCTGTTGTTGAAAGGCAGTAAAGAACTTGTCGTCAATAGAATACTCGTAATAATGAAGCCCAGGCTTTAATCCTACGAATGCAATCTCATATTCCCTTCGGCCTGTCATGACTACTTTTTAAGAGTTGGCAAAGGTAGGCGATTTCACCTAAAATTCAGGGCTTCAGGGGAAAAATATGTTTAATCTTTCCCGTATTTCTGAATTTGAACCGAACAATTTGAATCTGACTGTAAAGTACGGTTTGTTAGTATGTTAAGAAAAATTTAAGTACCGCGAGTCCCTTCGATTTCGGGCATGTGTTAAGACACAATTCACAGCAATTCTCTGATCACCTGCCAAACGTTTTCGGCAACAATCTTATGTCCTTCAGCGGTGGGGTGTATGCCATCCGCCTGATTCAGCCTCGCATCACCACCTACTCCCTGGAGTAAAAAAGGGATTAATGAAATCTGGTTTGTCCCGGCCAGATCAGGATAAATGGCCTGGAAGCCGCGCGTATACTGTGGTCCCATGTTAGGAGGGATCATCATTCCAGCAAGAACGATTTTCGTTTCGGGACTTTTTTGCTTTACGTGGTTGATGATAGCCTGTAAGTTTTTCTTCGTTTCGCCAAGAGGAATACCACGCAATCCGTCGTTGCCGCCCAACTCAAGTACAAAAATCGCAGGCGGCTGTCGCATGATCCAATCCACTCGTCCTAATCCTCCTGATGTGGTTTCTCCGCTTACACCTGCATTGATGGCTTTATATTCATAATGCAACGAATCAAGTTTATGTTGCACGAGTGCGGGAAAGGCTTCCGCCGGATCAACACCGTACCCTGCCGTCAGGCTGTTTCCAAAAAACAAAATTGTCTTCATCATCTTAGATGCTGTATCAACCCGGGGACTATCATTTTTCTTTACTTCAGCGTGTTGGTCAGAGGAACTGTTATTTTGGCCGCAAGCGAATAACATACAGAGCCCAACCAAGATTCGTATAGAGAAAATACCCGTTCGCATAATAGTTCCTTAAGAATGTTCTGCTTCCAATTTACCAATACTTAATTAAAGTATTTTTAGGGCTAAGCAAAGGATCATACATGGATCATATTCTAAAAGTGCAGAACGTAAGCAAAACGTACCAAAGCGCAGGCCGGACTTTGACCGTGTTGGAGAACATTAACTTTTTGGTGGAACCAGGTTCAACCATGTCTATTGTGGGTCCTTCGGGAAGCGGGAAAACAACGTTGCTGGGTCTTTGTGCGGGACTTGACCGCGCAAGCTCTGGCTCCGTAGAATTGAATCATATCAGATTGGAAACTTTGAATGAAGATGAACGCGCCCAGGTTCGAAACCAGCACGTCGGATTTATATTCCAAAACTTTCAACTGTTACCTACTTTAACGGCGCTTGAAAATGTAATGGTGCCTCTTGAATTAAGAGGTGAGCGAAACATTAAAAAGAATTCGCTGGAATTACTCGATAAAGTTGGATTGTCAGATAGGGCACATCATTACCCTGTGCAATTGAGCGGTGGAGAACAACAGCGGGTTTCTCTTGCTCGCGCATTCTCCAATAGTCCTCATATTCTTTTTGCTGACGAACCCACGGGTAATCTTGATGCTGATACCAGCGTAAAGATTGAAAATCTCTTATTCGAATTAAACAGGGAAGCCGGAACAACGCTCGTGCTGGTCACGCATAATGCTGAATTGGCTTCGCGAACCGGAAGGATCATTAGATTGAAAGGAGGAAAGATGACGAGTGACTCTGCTTCCGATTATCAGATACCGAGGGTTGTTTAAGGAAATAGTTGACAGTTGACAGCCGTGGTAGCTTATTGAAAAGATATACGACCAAGCGCGATACCAGATGCCAGATGCCAGATGCCGGAGGCAGGATGCAAAAACCTTCGGGGTTTAGGACGGTACTCTTGTTTTGGCAATGGCGCTCTTAAACCCGGAAGTTTCGAATGATGCGGCATCCGGAATCGGGTATCCGGCATCTGGAATGTTCAAACGATTACTGAATGGACACGATCATCAAAATAAAAAAGCGCAAAGGGTTGAATCTTGGGTGGACGCTTTTGATGGCGTGGCGTGATAGCCGCAGGAACAGGTCGCGCTTATTACTTTTTGTTTCGTCAATCATATTAGGCATTGCCTCACTAGTTGCTATATATTCTCTTAGCAACGTATTGCAAAAAGAAATCGACAAGCAAGCCGCGAGTTTATTGGGCGCAGACCTGGAGCTCTCCGGTAGCAAGCCTTTGAGATCAGCGCTTGGAAAGATGATTGACACGCTGGGAGACAGGAGATCAGAGCAAAGAAGTTTTTCATCGATGATCTATTTCCCAAAAAACGGAGCAACCAGGTTGACAGAAGTGAAAGCTTTAGGCGGTGAGTTTCCTTATTACGGCGCACTCGAAACCATGCCTGCTAGTGCAGGTAAAAATTTTCGCTTACATCAACAAGCGCTCGTTGACCAAACCTTATTGTTACAATTTAATATCAAACCGGGTGATTCAATTAAAGTGGGCAATCTCTCATTCGAAATTGCCGGAAGTTTGTTGAGTGCTCCAGGACAAACAGGCATATCCGCTTCCATCGCACCACTAGTATATATTCCCATTCAATATTTATCGCAAACAGGGCTGGAACAAAAAGGGAGCCGCATCAATTACCGTTTCTTTTTCAAATATGATCGCAAAGTTGACCTCGATGAAATTGTAAAAAAAATTGAGCCGAAACTGGAAGCGATGGGAGTGAATTACGATACGGTAAGCACTCAAAAAGAAGATACCGCTAAATCGTTCAACGATGTTACACGGTTCATGTCGCTCATTGGTTTCATTGCACTGTTGTTAGGCTGCATCGGCGTGGCGAGTGCCATTCACATTTATGTAAGAGAGAAAATTACAACCATCGCTGTTCTTCGCTGTCTCGGAACAAAGTCATCACAGGCATTCCTGATCTATCTGATTCAAATTGCGGGAATTGGTTTGATCGGTTCTATCATCGGAGCGGCGCTTGGGACTATTGTGCAACAGTTCTTGCCAATTGTGCTGAAAGATATTCTTCCCATCAAGGTACAAACCGCCGTTTCATGGTCGGCGATTGCGCAAGGTGTCGTATTGGGACTAATTATCTCTATTTTGTTTGCCTTGCTTCCGTTGGTGTCGATCCGAAAAATTTCACCTTTAAATTCTTTACGCATCTCGTTTGAACAAACGCACATCAAGGATTGGATCAAATGGGTGATCTATGGATTGATGTTGCTTTTCATATTTCTTTTCAGCAGACTTCAATTACAATTGTGGACGCGGGCAACCGGCTTTACGATAGGAGTGATAGTCGCTTTCGTAGTATTGTTGGGAATTGCTTCGCTGTTGACCTGGATGGTGAGAAAATTTTTACCAGTATCGTGGAGTTATATCTGGCGACAAGGACTCGCGAATCTTTATCGGCCTAACAACCAAACACGCATCTTAATTATTTCAATCGGTTTGGGAACAGCGTTAATATGCACTTTGTTTTTCGTTCAGTCCATTTTATTGAATCGTGTTTCTTTATCTGGTAGTGGCAACCAGTCGAACATGGTAATGTTCGACATACAATCGAGCCAACGTGAAGGAGTGATACGATTGGCGAAACAATATGGATTGCCCGTGTCCAACACCGTGCCGATCGTGAGTATGCGATTGGAATCGGTAAATGGAAAAACTGGTGAGGATGTAAAAAAAGACACTAGTATCAAACAACATCTTTGGATATTCAATCGGGAGTATCGTGTCACTTACAGAGACTCCTCTATATCATCAGAAAAATTGGTTAAGGGAAAAATGTCCGGGAAAGTAAACGACGGTGAAACGGTTCCGATATCAATTGAACAACGATATGCCCGCAACAATGACTTAAAAACCGGCGACACACTAGTTTGGAATGTACAAGGTGCAATGATCACAACTGTTGTAGGAAGCGTGCGCGAGGTAGATTGGAATAGAGTTCAAACTAATTTCCTCGTGGTATTTCCGCCAGGCGTTTTAGAGGAGGCACCGCAGTTCCATGTGTTGATGACGCGTGTTGCTTCTGCAGAACAATCCGCAAAATTTCAAACCGCACTCGTCAAGCAATTTCCAAACGTTTCAATCATTGACCTGAATTTAATCCTGAGTGTACTCGATGATATACTCGACAAAATTGGATTCGTGATTCAGTTCATGGCTATATTCAGTATGATCACCGGGTTAATTGTATTGGTTGCTTCGGTACTTATTAGTAAATATCAAAGAATCCAGGAAAGTGTACTCATACGAACGCTCGGAGGTAGTAGAAGACAAATATTTGCTATTACTGCACTCGAATATTTCTTACTAGGTTCCCTGGCAGCGCTAACTGGAATTGCATTGGCATTGATCGGAAGCTGGCTGCTTGCTCATTATATCTTTGATACTGTATTCACACCCCAGCTTCTTCCATCCGTTATCATCTTCGTTATCGTATGTAGCATTACTGTCTTGATCGGACTCCTCAATAGTAGATTTATAGTATCAAAACCGCCGCTAGAGATTTTGAGGCAGGAGGTGTAGGGATAAGTTGACGGTTGACAGTTGACGGCTGACAGTTGGCCGCTGACAGATAAGCCAGGGCATCAGTGAAATTTGTCGCCGGCGAAAGACAACCTTTCCGACTTATTCTTCGTTTATTTTTCTTTTCGATTATATCGCGATTTCCTCCTGGAACTTTCTCTTTTTGACTTCCTCCAATAAACCGTAGGATCACATAAGCTCCCCAAAGTGGAGTCTATTTTTCAACTTAAAGCTTTCTTTATGAAACGTTATTCAGTACTCATTACCGTTAGTGTGATCGCTTTGCTTGCCTGTAAAAAACAAATCAACACTAGTACAACTGAGGATGAGATTGCTACACATCGCAAGCATGATGAAAAAGAATTACAAACCCGTGTGATCGTCAACAATTTGAATTTTCCCTGGGAAATTTTGTGGGGACCCGACAATTACATCTGGATGACCGAACGACAAGGAAGAGTTAGTCGGGTTAATCCGCGCACGGGCCAGGTAATACCGGTTGCCACCATTGCTGAAGTGGCTTCCACCACCAATTTCAACGGTCTGTTGGGAATGGTCTTGCATCCAAACTTTCGGTATTCCCCATTTGTGTATGTGGTCTACAATTATTTCAACGCTTCGGGCGCGTATATGGAAAAAATAGTTCGATTCAGATATGATGGAACAACGCTAGTTTCTCCAATGACGATTGTTGATGGAATAGTGGGAAAAATTGGAGGCGATTTCATTCATAATGGCTCTCGACTGGTGATCGGGCCGGATAAGAAATTATATGCCACAACTGGAGATGCAGATCGGCGGTTCGAATTCCCGCAAAATCCAAACTCGTTGAATGGGAAAATTCTCCGTGTCAATCTTGATGGAAGTATTCCCGCGGACAATCCATTTCGAAACGCCGTTTGGGCAATAGGGCAACGCAACCCGCAAGGGCTTGTTTTTGGCGATGGGAAATTGTACAGCTCAATGCATGGAGAAACAACTAATGATGAAATCAATATTATAGAGAGAGGAAGAAATTATGGGTGGCCGTTTGTAGAAGGATTTTGTGATCTTCCTGCGGAGCGCGCGTTCTGTAGAGCACATAATGTTGAAGAACCGATATTCGCATGGACGCCTACTATTGCTCCCAGCGGACTTGATTTTTATGAGCATGGAAAGCTCGGGCAATTTGAGAACTCCCTATTGCTTGCCGTGTTGAAGGATAAAAAATTTATCCAACTCAAACTAAATGGTAATGGTACCAGGATAAAAGAAGTGCACGAATTCTTCACCAATCAGTTTGGTCGACTAAGAGATGTTGCCATTTCTCCGTCGGGTAAGGTATACCTCTGTACGGACAATGGAAACAATACTGACATGATCATCGAAGTAACCGAGAAAGAACACGATGAAATGGAAGATTAAACGGGTGACTAAAACTATGTAATCAACTATATTTAATTAAACCTTGTGATTTCATGCTGTTCAAAACCAAAAGACAATTTATTTGTGCAATAACTTTCATTTTGCTGGCTGCTGGCTGCAAGATGTATTTTAAGACAACCACCGATCAATTTACAGCTGTGAAGCGGGAGGAATCTTTGGAGCGTGGGAAGAATTTCACGTATAATATCTGCGCTGGTTGCCACTATGATCACGAGGTGAAAGCATTTATAGGCAAATCATTGAACGATCTTCCTAAGATAGCGGGCCATTTGTATTCCGCTAATCTTACGCAATCATCTGACAATGGAATTCCTCCACGCTATTCAGATGCTGAATTATTCTATCTTTTGAAAACGGGTATCGGAAGAGATGGTTGGTTCAGGCCGTATATGATGAGGCCCATGATGGCCGACGAGGACATCAATGATATCATTGTCTTCTTACGTTCAAACGATGCGAGTTTAGCTCCGGTGGATACAACGGTTGGGAAAACGCATATCAATTTCATTGGCAAGATAGGACTGCGAATGGCAGCGAGTCCGCAGCCGTATAATAAGGGTGTAGCACGACCGGATGAAAACGATAAACTCGCGTATGGAAAATATTTGATTGGTGCAATTGGATGCTATCACTGTCATTCCAAAAAAGTTTTGGGTCTCAATTACCTCCAGCCTGAAAAATCAAAAGGATATTTGGAGGGAGGTATGAAGTTAAAAGATCCGAAAGGGAAACGATTACGTGCACCCAACCTTACACCCGACAATGAAACCGGCATCGGTAATTTCAGTGAAGAAGATTTCGTAAAAGCAGTCAAGGAAGGAGTAACCCCAAGCGGGCAACACTTAAGTCCACCCATGGGTAAATTCATAAATCTTACCAATAATCAGGTCTCGTCGATTTACGCTTATTTGAAAAGTTTACAACCGATACACCATAAAGTAAAAGGGCAAAAAAAATAATGTGGTATTTTGAATTAGATAAAAGAAATAGAAATATGAACGCACGTAATTGTTCGTTGCTTCATGCAATCGAAATTTTGTTGAAGTAGTATGCAGAGATGCAATTGATCTGATCGATACGATAGGAGAAAATTTTTTTCGAGTTCGTGCTTGCTTTAATTAAATCCGAAGGGCTGATGGCCGCCTCCTCTTTATCATGCGGCCATCTTGGTTTCAGGTGTAATAGAAGGTTCAATGTTCAATGCCGGAAGCCAATGCTGATGCCAAATCTGTTGTGAATGTTGATCTACTATTCACCTCTTTACCCAATTCCCTTCGATCCCCATTTCGATCCATGGTTTGATAATTGTTCCAACCTGTCCTGTTGCAGATCCCTTACTGCATATTCGAAGTCATTAGGCTTACCGCCCTGGTAGAATATCTTTCAGTTAGCTATTCTTGATATGCCAGGCATAACATTTCCTGTTAATTGTGCTTTTTCCGGAGAATTGGGTCTGGATGATCAGAAATGAGAAGATTGAATAATGCCAATACAAATTACCCTGCAGTTGTACAGTAAACAAACAAATAAGGTGAAAGGTTGCAAACTATTTATAAGAATTGGCAATTGTGTTTTGCCTGAACAGTTGAAAGATTTTTTGCTAATATTTTCTTGCGTTGGAAAATCGCCGCTCATTAAATTTCCATTCTAGTTCGCGAATTTCTTCCTCAGTAAACGCAGGGTTGTCTCCTACACCGATGGCCAGGTTTCGAAGTCTGGTTATTTGTTCTTCATTGAGCACCTGCAAAAAATCGCGCACACGTCTGTAAACTTTTTTTGTATCTGGTTTAGGTTCGCTGTTCATATGAGCTTGCCGTTTGGGGAGACTAAGTAATCAAAAAAATGAATATTCCAATATTATATTTTTCACTAATTGAGCAATTCGACGGTTTAACTGTAAAAAATGGCGGTGATTTGTCGAGACAAACGTCTCAAAAGGGGTTATCTGCCCGAATTAGGTTGAAAACGGTACCCACTTAGGTGTTGAATGGTCAGTCGATCCATTTCTATGTTTGCGACCTAAAAAAAAGTGTAGCATGAAAAGCAAATTAGCAATTACAGTAGCGCTTCTATCCATTATCAGTAACGCTTCGTTCGCACAAAAAAAGCGTCTCACATTTATTAAGCAGGAGCAATCTATTGCGCTCTCTACTGGTGTTAACCTGAAATTTATGGAATCAGGAACCAGTAATGGCACGCCGGTGATCTTTCTACATGGCCTTTCCGATTCGTGGCATTCCTTTGAAAACATCCTTCCAATGTTACCAACTACCTTGCACGCATATGCGATATCCCAGCGCGGGCATGGGAATTCTGACAAACAGGCAAGTGGATATTTGCCTAAGGATTTTGCCGCCGATGTTGCCGCCTTTGTGAAGCAAAAGCATCTTGGAAAGATTGTAGTAGTTGGTCATTCAATGGGCGGAATGGTTGCGCAACAGTTTGCAATCGATTACCCTCAACTCACCAAAGGATTAATATTGATTGACACCGACGCGTCGTTTGGCGATAATACCGTAGTACAGGATTTTTTGAAAGAAACCTTAAGTCTCGAGAACATTGATAGAAAATTTATGGAGGACTTTCAAAATTCAACACTTGCTAACAATATCGACCCGGTTTATTTTGAAACTGTAGTGAATGAAGGAATGAAAACACCTATTCCTGTTTTCAAAGCCGCTTTGCTCGGTATTATGGATGTGGATTTGACCTCTCGATTAAAAGAAATTCAAGTACCCGTACTGATTTTATGGGGTGAAAAGGATTTAATCTGTAGCATTCAAGATCAGTATTTATTGGCTCATCACCTCAAAAAATCCAACTTTATTACTTATAAACAAACCGGCCATGCATTGCATTGGGAACAACCGGAAAAATTTGTTGATGATCTTACGACGTTTGTAAAAGGACTCTAGTCTTCAGCGATGTGTGGTGACGGTCAATGACAGTCGATTGTATTGCCGTCGATTGTGTCGCCGTCGATTGTGTCGCCGTCGATTGTGTCCCCACAATCGACTCACGTATGCTCTGCATGCATCCGTGTGTCCGACATTGCGTGTGTCCTCACACGCATTCGATCTAATTGACGCCAGTCAATTTCTACGGCTATTTAATGAAAATCGCAATTAAATTATCGTGATTCGATAATTAGTTTATATTTGCGAATAATAAGTCGGTAATGAAAACGGTTCGTTTCTTGTCAAATATTTTGTGCTGGCTGTCGAGGATTATGTCGCTCATCCTACTCCTGATTGTTTTGTATGCGGCCATTGTCCTAATGCTTCATGCAATGAATCCAACAGGTGCTTATCCAATTATAGTGGACAATGGAACCTTCAAAATCTTTTATCCATTCAGCCACACTACATTTCTATTAGGAGATTATACCATTGAATATTTATTCAGTTATTTATTGACCCTCTCCTTCTACGGAATTTTTCTTTGGTTGCTTAGTAATGTTTTTCAGTCGTTTACTCAGCAGAGAATTTTTACCAGGATAGGGGCGTTGCGACTCTCCAGATTCTATATCATCAACTTCATAGTTCCAGCATTATTTATTGCAATGGTTTTGGTTTTAGGCCAATCTATAGTGGATATGCTAAGAATAGTCATGCTGCACCTTGTGATCGGCATATTTGCTTTTTTCATGGCCGCCATATTTAAGCAAGGCTTGCTATTACAAGACGAACAGGATCTAATTTTTTGATATGCCTATTGTAATCAACTTGGACGTGATGTTGGCCAAACGAAAAATGAGAAGCAATGAATTGGCAGAAAAGATTGGCCTTACTGTTGTAAATCTTTCAATATTGAAGACTGGAAAAATAAAAGCCGTGCGGTTATCCACGCTCGAAGCGATTTGCAAAGCGCTCGATTGCCAGCCAGGGGATATTCTGGAGTTTAAAAAGGAATAATATTCACCATCATCTTACAAAGAAGCTGATCAACCCTTACTGCCGGGTTGCGGAATCTTCATGCTGTAACATTTCACTTATTCAAAATTTTTTAAGCACTCGTATGAAAAAGAGAAAAGTTTCTGTAGTTAAATATCTGCTCGCGCCATTGGTGATTTTAATAGTAGTGTTGGCGTACTACCAATTTTTTTACAAATCAAAACGTGTAGATTCAGGAATCGTCCAACTCAATAAAATGTTTTCCGGTTTTAGACACGTTGTAACTTCTGCGAGATTCACGCCCGACGATTCGCTTATAGTTGCGAGTAGCGCTGATAGCACCATTAGATTCTGGGATAAGAATTCAGGGCGACTGGCAAAAGAATTCAAACAACAGGTCGGAGTTTCTTACATGGATATTAGCCACGATGGAAAATTCATTGTATTCGGAGCATATGATTCAAAAGTCAGGATAATCAGAACGGATGATGGTGCCATTGTCAAAACCTTTGCAGGACATACGGGTACAATCTGGACAGTTGCATTTAGTTCGGACGATACAAAAGTTGCGAGCGCAGGTGACGATGCGACAGTGAATGTATGGGATGTTGAAAAAGGAAACCTGATCAGAAGTTTAAAAGGGCATACACGCATTGTATGGTCCGTGCGATTCAGCCCGGACGGAACAAAAGTTGCGTCGAGCAGTTTTGACTACACATTTAAACTATGGAATCTTGCCGATGGCAGAATTCTTTGGGATAATAAGGAGCACAGGGAGACGGTGGTTGATCTTGCATTTAGCCATAATGGAAAACTATTGGCGAGTACGAGTGACGACAAAACGATAAAGATCTGGGATATTGGACAGCAAAAACTTTTGAGAACAATGGAGGTAGCCGAGCATGTTCAGGCCGTTTCCTTCAGCCCTGATGACAGGCGATTAATGACTGGGGGAAGAGATAAACCCATGATTGGTGAATTGCTTCAAAATTTTTTCGGCGATTCGAAAATTAATAAGGGAGTGTCTGCCCGATTGTGGGATGTCAACACTGGCGAATTATTATACACATTTACCACTCATGCTAATGATGTGCAGGATGTAGACTATAGTCATGACGGAAATTGGATTTTAACTGCAAGTGCTGACAAAACTGTTGGGTTATGGAAAGTGGTGCGGTAATGGGTTAAAAACTCCTATAATTTAAGAAATTCAAGCGTTGCTTTCTAAACAAACCTAACGGAGCTGCATGGGGTTAGATTGATGTCGTAATTTAGCACATCCATTCAATCCCGCTAAAAATGAAATCGATCATCTTTATATCAATAGCAATAATTGCGTTTAGTTGCTCGCAACCCAATCATGAGCGTAATAGTATTGGGGATGGTCAAATGCCCAATGTTACACGTGATCAATCGGGCAATATTCATGTGGTGTACGGTGATGGGCAAAAGATCCTATACGCAGTTTCCACCAATGAAGGGAAATCCTTTTCAAGTCCAATAATGGTATCTTCTCTTCCTGGACTAGCTGCTTCTCATATGCGAGGTCCGCAGATTGCTGCTACATCAAAAGGGCTCATCATTACCGCTTGCACTGAACAAGGCAACATTTATTCCTTCATTCAAGAGTCCGCGAATAAATGGGTGCCGTCGGCAAGAGTAAATGATACGGATACAATCGCAAAAGAAAATCTTATGAGTCTTTCGGCAGATGGAGAACTGGCTTTTGCCATCTGGCAGGACTTGCGTGGGGGACAGAACGCGATCTATGGATCACGCTCAATGGATGCGGGAAGAACCTGGGAAAGAAATAAGTTGATATATGCCTCGCCCAATGGCTCCGTCTGTGAATGTTGTAAGCCTACGGTACTGGTAAGAGGGAATGATGTTCATATCCTGTTCCGTAATTCGCTAGATGGAAATCGGGACATGTATGTGATTGAATCTTCAGATGGCGGCAATTCCTTTGGGCAGGCTCAAAAATTGGGGAATGGTTCATGGGCTCTGAAGGGTTGCCCAATGGATGGAGGAAATATTGTTTTGACCAGCGAGGGAACAATTGAAACAGTGTGGAGAAGGAAGAACATGGTTTACGCTGCGGAGAAAAACAAACAGGAACAGGAAATCGGTGAAGGCAAGAGTTGCACAATGGAAACCGTCAATAATAAAAATGTATATGCATGGATCGACGGTGAGAACGTGATTGTGATGAAGCCCCAGGGCATAAAGAAAAATCTCGGACCCGGATCAATGCCTGTATTGAAGGCGTTGAATAAAGAGCACGTTCTTTGTGTTTGGGAAGATGATAAGAAGATATATTCAGAAGTGGTGGCCCTATAGATTGTTAATATGAAATTATTTCAGGGTTTACTAATAACGATAAGTTCTCTCTGTGTCATCGCAAGCGCGGTAACCACTTTATTATTCTTTTCATTATACGAGCGGTCATTGTTCATTCTAGCTATTGTTTTCCTTCTGGTAGGGTTGGGTCAAATGCTCGTCGCGTTTAAATTAAACAAGCAGATTCAATATGAAGAAGACACCGAAATTGTTGAAGATTTTCTAAATGAAAAAGACTATCCGTGTGGATTGGGTAGACTGTCCGTACATTTGACGGAATAAATGAAAACGATGAATCCTATTAAAGCTTTAATAAGTACCAGCTGTATCATCTTCTTTCTTTTCTTCGAAGCCTCTGCTCAAAATCAAAATCCGGTTAATTGGACAGACGATCAATTGATGGATCCTTCTCAGCTAGCAGCTACATTAAAGTCCGGCAAACACGTTCCTGTCATTTTTAGTGTGGGACCAGCGGCTACAATTCCTCATTCGAAAGACATAGGAATGATTCGGGAAGAAAAGAATCTCGAGAGCTTTAAATCTGCATTGAAGAAACTGCCAAAGAATAAAAGCATTGTGGTGTATTGTGGATGCTGTCCGTATGAACATTGTCCCAATGTTCGTCCCGCCATCCAGGCTTTAAAGGATATGGGTTTCACTAATTATAAACTTCTGGATCTGCCGCACAATATAAAAGTGGATTGGATTAGTAAGGGCTATCCGGTGCAGGAGTAAGGGTAGATCGCGCCGGCTTTTTATCAGTAGACAATATTTAAGCCTTTGCACCAGCAGGCTGATATATCACTTCGTTCGCCAATTTTTTCCCTTGTTCAAAAGCAGAAATATTTTCTAAGGTTGTTTGTGCAATTTGCGTCAGTGCTTCTTCCGTAAAGAAACCCTGGTGAGAAGTGATCAATACATTCGGGAAACTCATCAACCGCATCAAGACATCGTCTTCAATGATTGTTTCTGATAAATCACTAAAGAATAATTTTTCCTCCTGCTCATATACGTCGATGCCAAGGTAGCCGAGGTGATGCGATTTTAATGCTGCTACCACGGCGTTGGTTTCAATCAGCGCGCCTCTGCTGGTATTAATCAGCATCGCACCTTTCTTCATATTCTTGATTGAATCTTTGTTGATGATGTACTTTGTTTCCGGCGTCAGCGGACAATGAAGCGAAACGATATCGGATTGTTTCAACAATTCATCGAGTTTCAAATAAGTCACTCCCTGCTGAATCAGCGCAGTGTCCGGATAAATATCATAAGCCACCACCCTGGATCCGAAACCTTTTATAATGCCTGCGAATAATGCTCCAATCTTTCCAGTGCCGATTACACCAACCGTTTTACCGTGGATATCAAATCCCATCAATCTTTCCAGCGAAAAATTTCCTTCCCGCACTCTGTTATATGCTTTATGCGTTTTCCTGTTTAATGCGAGGATCAGGGCAACTGCATGTTCGGCCACTGCATATGGAGAATAAGCAGGCACACGAACTACCTTCATACCTGCACGGGCAGCGGCTTCCAGGTCCACATTATTGAACCCGGCGCATCGCAATGCAATAAGTCGGATACCAAAAGCCTTTAGCTGTTGAATTGTTTCTGCATTCATTCGATCATTTACAAAACAACATATGGCTTCGTTACCCGCTGCCAGAGAGGCCGTCCTTTCATTCAGCGGCACGGGCAAATATGTGATCTCGTGTCCTTTATTAAACTGATCAAAATATTGTTGGTCGTAGCTTTTCGTATTAAAAAACGCGATGTTCATATTGAATCAAAGTTTCGCAATTGAAATTATCATGTCCGTAATGGAACAATCGTGATTCAAGTTACGCTAAATGGTGAGGAATATCATGAATCCTTCACGGATGTGATGACGTTCGAGATCAAATTCAGCTTACGTGCATGCGCGTGAGGACACGCGCATTGGCTGCTGTCGGTTGTCGTCGTAAAGTGTGTCGCCGTCGATTGTGCCGCCATCGATTGTGTCCTCACAATCGGCCCAGGTAATCCTTCGCGGATGTGATGACGTTTGAGAGCAAATTCAGCTTACGTGCATGCGCGTGAGGACACGCGCATTGGCATTTCGGCGCCGTCGATTGTGTCCTCACAATCGACCCACGCATTGGCCCGCACTCTTGGTCGTTATCAAATAAATCTCAATTTTGTCACATGAAATGGATCACAAGGGAAAAGCCCAAGATTGACCGAATTGCGTGTCCGTGGTTAATAAAGAGGTTTATTGACGAGGATGCAGAAATCATTTATGTTGCACCAACTGAAGTAAAATCAAAAGCAAAAGAACTGAAGGCGATTCCATTCGATGTAGCCGAAGTAGAATACACGCACTATAAGGATGAATGCACATTCGATTATTTTCTGAAAAAGCATAAGCTACAGGATCCGGGATTGCTCACCATTGCACGCATTGTGCGCGGCGCAGATACTGACCGTCATGACATTGCTTCTCAAGCTTCCGGTCTGTGGGCTATTTCCGCTGGTTTGGCGCATAATTTTAATAACGATGAGGAATTATTAGAAAAGGGCATGTTAATCTATGACGCCCTATATAGTTGGGCGAAACACCTGCAAAATGAGAAGCACACGAGGCAACCGGCAGAGAAGCTATTGATAGAAATTTTTGAGAAATATATTAACGAAAAGAAACGAACAAAGAAAGCGCCTGCCTGGGCGAAGGAAATAAAAGAATTGATACAGGATCATATTGATACCAGTATTAGCTTAAAAGAAATATCTAAAGACCTGGATATTCACCCGGCATATCTATCCAGGGAGTTTTCGAAATATTTTGATAACCTCTCATTCGGCGAATACATCAGAAAGCAGCGCATAGAAAAGGCCGTTGACTATTTAAAAAGTTCGAACTACACGCTCACCAAAATCGCTTATCTAACGGGTTTTTCAGATCAAAGTCATTTCACAAGGATATTCAAGAAATTCATCGGTGTTAATCCTTCTATTTACCGAAAAAAATTAAAAAAACATAAGTAGGTATATCATCACCGGCGAAATAAATCATGCTACCTGCATATCACTGATTTCCTATACGAAACTGTTAGCATTCCTGAAGAACAAACTGGATCTTGTGTTTAAAGATCCCGATGATTTTCCCACGCCAATCGGTACAATAAAGACCAGGGTACTGCTGTACTCTAGAATATTTTCTGTTTAAAAAGTCATCACGATACAAATAGTAACCTTCATTCTATTTCTCATTTGTGTGAGCGAGTAACATTGTGTCGCAAATTGAAATGAATGAAGGATTCTGGTACACTGCTTCTTCGTAGAAACGACGTTCAACAATTATTGACCATCGGTGAATGCATGGAGGCGATCAAGACCGTCTTTGCTCAGCATGCAGCTGGATCAATTGCTCCTCCAAAAGTTATGGGACTTCATAATGACCATGGCGGCATCCACATTAAAGCTGGAATGTCAAATGACCTGCATAATTATTTTGTCACGAAGATCAATGCAAACTTTCCCCAGAATCCGCGCCAATTCAAACTTCCAACCATACAAGGCGTGATTGCATTGTTTGATGCGGTGAATGGGTGCTTATTGTCGCTAATGGATTCGATAGAAATCACCATCATCAGGACTGGCGCTGCTACGGGTGTGGCTGCCGATTATCTTGCGCGAAAGAATGCCACTATTGCTACTATTTGTGGTTGTGGCAACCAGGGAAGAATTTCTCTCAGGGCCATTCTGCAGGTGCGAAAATTGCGAAAAGTATACCTGTTCGATACTGATGCTTTACAAATGGAAAGAATGGCTAACGAATTTGCCGCGGAAAATTTGGTGATCATGACAATTAATCGCAGCCAGCTTTCATCTGCCTTGAAGCGAAGCCACATTGTGGTGACGTGTACCACTTCAAAAAAGGCATTTATAATGAAAGAAGACATTCGCCCGGGAACATTTATCGCTGCAGTAGGTGCCGATAGTGAAGAGAAACAGGAATTAGATCCGCAACTTTTGACAGCAAGCAAAATTGTTGCAGACGTTGCGGAACAAAGCGCATCAATCGGAGAATTTCATCATGCAATAGAATCTGGTCTCGCAAAAATTTCAGATCTCCATGCTGAGCTCGGGCAAATTGTTGCCGGAATTAAAGCGGGTCGCGAATCAGAGGATGAAATTATCATCTTTGATAGTACAGGAACAGCATTGCAAGACGTTGCGTCCGCCAGCATTGTTTATGAAAAGGCTGTTGCAAAGGAAATTGGTTTTAGTATGAATTTTTCCAATACAGTCACTAAAAAACGTATATCATGAAATGGATAACCAGGGAACGACCGAAGATCGACCGCATTGCCTGTCCATGGTTGATCAAACGATTTGTAGATCCTGATGCGGAATTCATCTATGTGCCCAAAGAAAAAGTGTTCCAGGAGGCACAGTCACGCGATGCGATTCCATATGATATTCCCGGAGCAGAATATTCGCACTATGGTGAAGAGTGTACGTTTGATTTTATTATTCATAAGCATAAATTGATGGATGAAGCATTGACACAAATTGCAACCATCGTGCGCGGGGCGGATACTCATCGGTTTCACCTTGCGGAGCAGGCAGCAGGATTATGGGCGATCTCAGCCGGGCTTTCGTTCAACTTTAATAATGATTACGAACAACTGGAAATAGGAATGAAGATTTACGATGCGCTGTATAGCTGGGCCAAGCACGTGCAATCAGAAGTGCATACGTGGAATGCGACGGGAGTTTAACCACAAAGATTTAAGTTTCTTCAACGTGGAAGAGTATTCTGGAATTAAGGGAGGTACTTGTTGATATGCAATGTTTCTTCTGCTCGATACAACCCTGCGTAAAACTTTGTGGTGAAAAAGTATTGCACAACCGATCACTCAATGATGAATTAACTTAGTGGTTCAATTGCACATTATGAAACCGAAAACGAAAACTGAGCTCAACATTAATGCGCTTGTGATGGTTTTAAGTGTTCTGCTTTTTGCATCGACGCAGACGTCTATTGGACAAACTCAGGCCAACAAGCAGAAATCAAGCGCTTCCGGGCCGAACTCTCATGCAGCCATGGGCTCAATGAATATGCAGACGCTCCAGGCATTGGACACCTCCACCATCGAACGCGTAATGGGGATGAAAGGAAAGTCGAACAAAGGAGAATATAAAGTGACTGTTCCACAAAATGATCTCAAAATAGAAGTGGATGGTTTCTTAATTAGCCCACCAATGGGTTTGGGAACATGGATAGCGTTCACACCTGCGCATGATGGTGCTATGATCATGGGCGACCTTGTAATAACCGAAAATGATTTGAAGCCGGTACAGCAGGAAATTATTCGACAGAGCTTAACCATCACGGCTATTCATAATCATTTTGTTCGTAATAGACCGAATATAATGTATATGCATGTCGGAGGCTCGGGTACCACTGAACAGCTTGCGCAAAAAGCGAAAGCGGTGTTGGATCAAATCAAACAAAGCAGGGGAGGAGATCCCTCCAAGGGAACGGCATCCGCTGAAGCTGTCGCAAATACAATTGATCTGAAAAAATTAGATCAGATAGTTGGTTACACTGGTGAAATGAGTAAAGGTGTATATAAATACACGATTGGTCGGCCAGATGTCAAATTAATGGAACATGGAATAACCGTTTCAACTTTTCTCGGCTTCAATACGTGGGCAGCGTTTCAAGGCAGCCCCGAACATGCAGCAGTTGCCGGCGATTTTACTATGAAGGAAAATGAAGTGGCGTCGGTTATTGAGGCGCTCGTAGAAAATGGTATCGAAGTAGTGGCAGTGCACAATCATATGGTGCATGAAGATCCGAGAATTTTCTTTTTGCATTACTGGGGAGTGGGAGCTGCCGAACAATTAGCAAAAGGCTTAAGAGCCGCGCTTGATCAAACCGGTAAGTAAGCCGGAGGCGATCGTCCTTCGACTCCGCTCGATTCCCCGGACGAGGTCGCGCCGCCGTCCATTGTGTCCGTCATCAATAGTGTCGCCGTCGGTTGTGTCGCCGTCGATCGTGTCCTCACGATCGCACCATTGATGCGCGTGCGGACACCGCATATGAAAAGTAGTAGCTATCAACCAGCAACCAGTAACCAGTTACCAGCATCCAGTAACCATTAACCATTAACGCAATCTGATTGTTTCCACCATATACTTTACAACAACTCATCCTCTACTTCCTTAAGCTCGGTACAATCGGCTTTGGTGGACCTGTGGCACTCGTTGGCTATATGCATCGCGATCTTGTTGAAAAGCGCAAGTGGATTGACGAAGAAAATTATAAAGAAGGACTAGCGCTTGCGCAACTCGCACCCGGACCACTTGCGGCCCAACTCGCGATCTATATTGGTTATATCGATTACAAGTATCTCGGTGCAACACTTGTGGGACTAGCCTTTGTACTACCATCATTTCTTATCGTTGTCTTGCTCAGCATTGCGTACGTGAATTTCGGCGGACTGCCCTGGATGCAATCAATATTTTATGGAGTGGGTGCAAGCGTGATTGGTATCATTGCAGTGAGCAGTTATAAATTGACGAAAAAAACAATTGGAAGGGAATGGATATTATGGATCATTTTCATCATCCTCGCCGCATTTACGGCAATAACAGAGACTGAAAATATCTGGTTAATCTTAGCGGGTGGAATAGGTTATCTGTTCTATAAATCACCGAAGCTTCTTCGAAAAAGTTTTCTTTCATTTTTATTTCTTCCGATCCTCCTTCAAATAACAGACATGTTCGATTCGAATAATAAGCTTTGGAAAATCGGATTATTTTTTCTGAAAGCCGGCAGTTTGATTTTTGGAAGTGGCCTTGCAATTGTTCCATTCTTATATGGAGGCGTAGTGAAGGAATATCACTGGCTCAATGAACAGCAATTTCTTGATGCCGTTGCGGTGGCGATGATTACGCCTGGTCCTGTTGTGATTACCGTTGCATTTATCGGTTACCTTGTAGTTGGTTTTCCCGGTGCATGCGTAGCCGCCCTTGCAACATTTCTTCCCTGCTACCTTTTTACAATCATTCCTGCTCCCTACTTCAAGAAGTATGGCAAGAAACCCGCAATCAAATATTTTGTAGATGGAATCACTGCCGCTGCAATTGGCGCTATTGCAGGCGCAGTGATTGTTTTAGCGAAGCGACAGTTTCACGATGTCATCACCGTACTCATTGCGATTGCAACCGCAATCATACTCTTGCGATTCAAAAAAATACCTGAACCGGTGATCATTCTGATTGCTGCAATAATCGGGCTTATCGTGAAATTCACCACATAGGCTTGTTCGAACCCCAGCTTGGTTTGACTCCGGTCACCATCGAGACACCTATTCCAAAGAACGAGCGCAGTCGAGATCTTCCGTCGCCGTCGATTGTGTCCGCCGTCGATTGTGTCCTCACAATCGACCCCACGCCGCTGAATTGCATGCGCGTGCGGACACGCGCATTGGCGCCGTCATTCCTCCACTACATCCTCCGCCTTCTCTCCATTTTCAACAATATCACCGGGCTTAAATAAAACGTTCTTCATAATCGTTCTCCACGTTTCTTTTTTGCGCAACAAGAATTCGAGATCCATAGAGAAGTGAATGAATTCCTCTTTCTGCGTATTCTGCATTATTTTTTTCGCTTCCTTATCCTTCTCCACTGAAATGCGTTGCTCATACCAATCGATGGCTTCTGCCTCTTCGATTAAAGATTTAATCATGCGTGCAAACGTTCTTACTTCCTGTGAAAGTTCTTCGGCTGGTTCATGGTATTGATCGAATCCCATAATTGATATTTTTTGATCGAATTTATATGCAATCAGTCTAATTACAAGATGATTATTATTGAGGCTGCCAATTTAGAATCGTATCTTAGAATATGACGCCGGCGAGTTCGCCAGGTATTGCATAGACATCTGATTGGAATTTTTTATCATTCGCAGAGATGAGATTTTGTCTGATCTTCCTTATCCTCCAATCTTCCTTGCAAATTCTCCATGCAAATGGAGTGACAAAGCCATCTATTATCAATGCGGTCGATACTGGTTTCTTTGGTGCCAGTGTTGGTCTTATTGTGAATATCAGCACTTACACGAAATCTTCCCACTTACAATTCAATGCCAGTCTTGGATACACACAGGTTTATGGTGATCTCGCGCTCGGAGTAAATCTTGCGGTAAATGCTACTAATGGAGGACTTGGATTTTCGCATGGTCAGCGCGGAAATGGAATTCGCACCAATCTTATTGCAGGCGGAGCTGTAACGCTGGGAAAGGATCAAAAGACAGATTATGTTCCTGTCAATACAATGAACATGAACACACTCAGTACCATTTTTCAGTCGTATAAATATTCATTCACTACTGCGCAAAACCTGGTGTTTGACACCCGCGGCCTGCATCAGCGTATTGCTTCAACAGGTTTCAAAATTGGTGACGTCGATTTCCATCTTTACAACGATGCAATAAGTCCGTTTTTTTTATTATTCGGGGATGGTAGGGACCAGGGGATTACCGGAGGAGGCTTTTTAACAGTACATAATCTTTTCGGCAACGCTCAATGGAATCTTACTCTTGGTAATGATGTTTATACGGGCCGATCTATATCTGAGAATTCACCTAACGATTTTCCATACGAGGATCGAAACGGAAAATACAGGCTGTATGCAAACCAAAATCCGTTTGATCAATTTCTGCATCCGGGGTACAATGAATCTTTAAACATGGGAAGAACTTACCTTGTGATCAACAATCAATGGACAAATTTTTCCGTTTCCCATGCAGGCATGTTTGATATGATCAGTCAAGACATTATACACGATCACATTAAAGCGACGCCAATTACCGCGCCCGATGGCTCTTTGATTACGTCGTTCCATCATTTCCGATGCACGACGGCCAATCAATGGATATTTGCGGGAGGTGGATTTTATAGAAACTGAATGTTATGCGCAACTTGATTATTTGCTATTGTGTACTGCTGATATCTTGCTCAAGAAAATCACACATTGAGCAAAAATCTTTGTCTGTACTCCAAAGCCAAAACATCAGGGTTGATGGACTTTATTACGGCACTTCAAGAAACTACGTCGCGAACTCAAAACAATTCATTTTGCATTATCCTTATCTCAAATTCCTTTCAAATGGATATGTGGTGAGTGGAATTGCAGACGATAGCGCGAAGATTGTTACGACCGTTGCAGAGAAATATAAGTCGATTGATACGTCCACTGACGGCGCTCGTTTTTCCGTATCTGATAGCTTCATCTATATCGAACAAATTTATTCAGGCATGAAGCAAGCGCATAGTTATCTCGTTTATCGAATTCGGGATCAGGAAACACTCGAATGGGTTGGTTCAACCAGAAAGATGGGAAAGCTGCAGGAAAGCATTCCCGAGCCAATTGTATTTCATTTCAGAAAGCTATAAGCTCGCAATCTCCCCAAACTTGGTGATCTCATTTACATTTTTCGGGACTAAGCAACCGTTGACCTCGCATGCATATTTGCATTCAAAAATTGAACGGTTATGTTAGCAACGAAAAGTATCATTACATTTTTATTAATTGGAAGCATCGGACTTGTTTCATTCAAAGAAGGCGCAAACCGGAAAGTCAAACCTGTGAGTAGTTTACCTGCCGACGTTGTCTTGTATTGGAATGAAGTTGGATTTAACGCGTTTGGCGGCACAAAATACCAACACTCTTTGATGGCGTCACGCATTAATGCGATGATGCACCTCGCTATTCATGATGTATTAAATGGAATTGAGGAAAAGTATGGACGCTATGCATTTGGCGGCAGCGACAAAAAAGCAAATCCTGTTGCAGCTGCAAGTTATGCGGCGTATACGATTTTACTAAATGAAATGCCTGGTCGGCAATCGTATCTTGATTCTTCACTTAACTCCTCGATTCGCAAGATAAAAGATGCGGACGCAACAGCAAGGGGTGCATATCTGGGAAAACGAGCTGCCATTGCAGTGCTTAACAAGCGTGCCAATGATGGCGCTACAAAAGATCCCATAGTGAAAATTCCCATATCTGATAAACCGGGCGCTTACCAGACAGTTCCACCCTTCGATTTTGTGTTTGCACCACATTGGACGGATGTAACAACTTTTTCATTGCAGCGGAAAGATCAGTTCCGTTCAGTACCACATCCGGGAATAGAGAGTCAAGCATACGCTAAAGCGTATAATGAGGTTAAACAGGTTGGAGAAGCCAAAAGCACAACGCGAACAGGTGACCAAACCCAATTTGCAAAATTCTGGTACGAATTTTCTGAAGCTGGTTGGAACCGCGTGGCGCGCGTTGTAGTGGCGTCAAAGAAATTGGATATGTTGGAAGCAGCACGACTCTTCGCTTTAGTGGATATGGCACTGGCAGATGCTTATATTGCTGGATGGGATTCAAAATTTCATTATAGTTTCTGGAGACCTTATACTGCTATTCATTGCGCTGATAGGGACGGTAACGATGCAACTACTGCAGATAAAAATTGGACACCCGCTGAGCCAACTCCACCGGTTCAAGATTATCCATCTACACATAGCGCGTTAGGAAATGCGGCTGCTACTGTCTTGGCGACTTTATTAGGTGACAACACTGCATTCACCTTTTCTTCTCCAACCGCACTAGCTGAAGTGCCCAGCAGGAATTTCAGCAGCTTCAGCCAGGCTGCGAAGGAAAATGCGGAATCAAGAGTGATGGCAGGCATTCACTTTCGATTTTCATGCGAAGCAGGATTATTACTTGGAAGAAAGATAGGAGAGTGGACCGTGCAAAATCAATTAAAGCCCATTAAATAAAAAGGCAGTGATGGTTTAGATTAAATATGCTCCGTATATCAACGGGGTAGAAATCCCACTGTAATGTGGGAATTTTTTTTGCAATCTTGATACGAAAAATAGGAGACCCGCATCGCTATCGCTTCAGCCATGTTCTACAATCATCTTCACACCACAAAATGATAGGGACGTTTCTAGTTTGAGCGAGAGATTGAAGATACTTCGCAGTCGATTGCGGATCCGCTGATTTGGAAAACAATTGTCCGGCATCGTCAAAAAAGAGGATAGATTGTTTTGCCGTAGCGTCTGCAAAAACCCTTTGCAAATTCTTTTCTGTTTCTCCAACATTTTTAGAAACAATTGCTGCTGTGTTCACCTTATACACCTGTTTCTTTTCTAATTGACCGAAATATTGCGCGTCCTGTTCCTTAGTTCCTCTTGTCGAGGATGATAAAATCAGATATTTTTTGGGTCAGTTTTCGATGGCCTTCGTAGTCCTGAAATCGCATTCCGTCTATCGGCGCCTATCGTTAAGGAATCAAGTGGTGCCATTGGAGATAGTGCGCGCGGAGGCAGTTGCTGTTGAGCCTCCGCAACAAAAAATGAAAGTATCGATCCGAGGAGGATAATGCGTTTGCGCATAAGCGAAATTTTGATAAAGGTAGAACCACAAATTGCGATTTGTATGCAAGTAGCCCGAAAATGGGAGGGGCGTCTTTGCGCTCACGTTAAGTTCAAAGCATAAAAAAGGTCGAAGAGAATTTGACCTGAGTGCCCCGCATTGGAATTTTATCGAACCAATTTATTGAAGATGGATTTGATTTATAAGCTTATACCAATTTAACATCAGTTCGAAGCGGGAAGATTTTCTTAAGTGCTAGTTTCAAGTTTATATCCTTTGCCGCGTATAACAACAATCTTAATGTTCGGATCAAATTCCAGTTTTTTTCTAAGTTTTGAAATAAACATATCCAGACTGCGGCCTACTATAACACCTTCATCTTCCCATATCTCTTTTTGTAGCCGGCTTCGCTCTATAGCCTCGTTAGGAGACAACGCAAAAATGCGCAGCACACGGGTTTCGGTTCTGGTCAAGTCTATCGTCTTTTCATCTATCATGAGCTTACGAGTCTCCGCATCGAACGACATGGATCCTAAAGTGAATATACCAGTATGCTGACTATCAGGTAAAGCGTTCCGCGGCTTTACAGATTTTAAAAAAACAAATCCAACGAATGCTAGAACTGCCAGGCCGCCCAGCAGATATCCATTCTTTGCCGTAATTATTCCTGTCGGTTTGAATTTAATGTTAATCATGTAACACGCTGTGGGTTGCCTTCTTCCTTTACAGGCTACAATATCATCTTTCTTATTTTTTGATATAGCGTATCCATAGGCTACACTGGCATTAGCACAATTCAGTACGTTAACCACATAATCACTCGCGAGCGGGTCTTTGGCTAACACACGCTGAGTGGTATTCACCAGGGATTCGGGTTGAAAAGTAAGTTCTTTCTCAAAACTGATCTGGTATTCATTTTTGGCGATTTTTTTCACGGGTAGCACCCGTGATACACTGTCGCCCGACTGAAGGAGTATCTCATGTCCGATCTGGCGAAGCAAAATTTCCCTTCTGGCAAAGTCAAAGTCATCATCGCCGGTCATGCTGAAAGCCACGCCGATTATAGAGATAAACGTGAGTATTAATAATCCGCCCAGGTGCTTTCGTTTTACTGGCAACAGATTTCTTTTAACAAGCCTCATGTCAAGATATTATTTACAAAGTTTACAGTATTAATTACAATCCCGTTTCTCCTTCTGAACACTATCAAGGTATTTTTGTTGCATCAACTTTAAAAAGCTACGAAAAATAAAAGAAAGCCTTTAAACAGATTTGACTTATCAGGAGATCGATCTATGTTACTTAAAACTACAAAAAATATGAAAAAAGTTATTTATGCGCTGATCTTGCCGCTGGTTGTGGTAAGCGGACTAGTATTTGCAAATCACGAAATCAAAAATGAAACTTACAAAAAAACAAACCCAAAGCCACTTTCTGCTGCTGAAATGGACGCCGAACGGAAAAAATGGGAAGCTAGCCCTGATGGTATAATGTACAAAAAATGGGAAGCGTCGCCCGAAGGTAAAAAAGTGCTTGCCGGTGCTGCTAAAATAAGGGAGCATATAAGTGCTTATACCAATATGGAGGCTGTTGTAACCTCTCTTTCTCTTCCGCCAGGCTCACGATTAGGTTTTGGAGTGATGGTTAGGATTAATGGGGATGATTATATTCTTGGTTATGGGCCGGAAAAGTCCAATGAACTTCAGCACTTGCATAGCCTGAAAGTTGACGACAAGCTAATCATAAGAAGCCGTACTGTATCACACGCGCCCAAATATTCCTATCCAATAATATGGTTGGACTATGTAGAACGAGATGGTAAAGTAATTTTTAAAAGTATCCCTCACAAAGGCGGCTGCTGAGTAAAGACTCTGGGTGTTTTGCCGCAGCATCTGCAAAACCCCTTTGCAAATTCTTGTCTGTTTCTCCAACATTTTTAGAAACAATCGGGGTTTTGGTGGGCTGTTATATGTGATGTGGGGACGTAAGGATTTACTTACGCAAATTTCTTTTGAAAAAATGTCAGAGATTACCGTCAATTACGAATTATATGCTAGTTATTTCTTACGGTTCATTGCACAGATATGCTTTACTGCTGGCTTTTAGCTCCTCTCTTGCTTGTTCACAGAGCAAAAAAGCAATAGAAGCAAATTCTAACAATTCTCACAGGCCCACAGGCATCTGGGCCACCGAGTGGAGCAATGATGGTAAATACTTTGCTTTAGGTGGTGATGATTCCACCGTGTGGATTTACAATGCGGCAGATTACACCTTATATAAGTCCTATAAACTAAACAATGCCCTTAGGGGCCTCAACTGGCATCCCAAAGAAAATCTACTAGCTATTTCAGAGTTAGGAGACGTTCAGTTACTCGACATGAAAACGGAAAGACTGATCACAATACCTACTCTCACAGCAGGTGGGCGAGGAATTGGCTGGAATCATACTGGAGATTTGTTGGCATTGGCAGATGGCAGGGGCGTTCTTCAGATAATGAATAAAGAAGGTAAAATCATTCGCTCCATTGCCAAGTATAACACCAACAGTTACCTTTCTTTGGATTGGCACCCAACAAAAAATATTGTTGTTACGGCAAGCGACGAGATCATTTTGTTTGACACGGCTGGAAAGCAGTTGCAATTCATTAAACATCGAAAGGAAAATACAGGCATACTTACTGTAAAGTGGCATCCTTCCGGTGAGTTCTTTGCCAGCGGAGATTATGGTCATGAAAAGGAAGGCAAACCTACATTGCTGCAATTCTGGAAAGAAGACGGTACATTATTAAAATCTATGTCGGGGCATCATGCGGAAATAAGAAACTTGAGATGGAATAAAGGCGGCAGCTTATTGGCAACTGCAAGTGATGCGTTACGTATTTGGAACAAATATGGTGATTTGATGTATAGCGGAGAATCGGCAGAAATCCTGTGGGGTATTGCATGGAGTCCTGACGGAAAACACATCGTTACAGGCAGTTTTGAAAATGGTAAGGTTAAATTATGGACAAATAAGGCAAAATTGGTAAAGGAACTTACGCGATAGTTCAATAATGAGTTAAAAGAAAAATCCCACAGAAATGTGGGATCTATTTGTGCCCGGGACTGGAATCGAACCAGCACACCCGTGAAGGCGGCAGATTTTGAGTCTGCTGCGTCTACCAATTCCGCCACCCGGGCTTGAGTGATTTCGGATTGTGAGATTGCGGATTACGGATTGTCATCCCTCAAACTCACTACTCCAAAATGAATTGGGGGGCAATATTACGGCTTCAGCTGACTTTATCCAAAATCCGCTGGAGGTATTTTTTCTTGAAGTAATAATCCTTCACTTGCAACAATCTTTCTTTGGAAGTATCACCTTCCTGATAGCCGTCAAGAATCGGCTTAATATCATTGTAAAGCTCATTGTTCAATTCCTCCGTTTTTTGCCTGATCTCTTTCATTGCGGATACGTCACTCGTATCAGCTTCCATCAAAAGTTCATTCAATTCCAAAACTTCCATTAAAAAACCTTTGTCCAATTCGTACTTCTCTTCCTCTTCAATCAACCCATGTAATTTCAATATATAACGAATAGTTGCGTCCTCATCCTGGAACGTTTTGTATGCCTTATTCACCATTGATGAAGTTTCCAAAGCCTCGGCCTGTTGAGGTCCGTCGGCCTGTGAATGGAAGTCAGGATGATATTTCCTGCTCAATTCATAAAATTTTTTCTTCAGAAAAACAGGATCCGGACGGAATTGAACAGGTATTTCAAATAATTCAAAGTAATTCATTCGACATAATCAGTCTGTAAAAATAAGCTTAATCACACGAAAGAGTAGAGCGGGTCGTGCACAGAAATGTTATAATAACTCAAGTAAGGGTGCTTTTGCAAGTCTGCCAATCCCTGCCATTTTCATGTTTGGAATAAGGTGAACACAACCTCACCGACTGAGTGTCTCTATTTTTAATGACAATCACAAAACGATATTTGACATCGCATTCTTTACATCGTACTTATCATCTCCAAATCCTCTTCCTCCACGGCTATTATAGTCGCACGTTTAACAATGATCTTTCTTCCCCACGCAAATAGAGCTAGCGCCATAACGGGAGAAAGAGCCATTACTCCGGTCATTGGTAGGGGGGTTGGATTCTGTAGTACGCTCACAATAGCAGACGCTCCTGCACCAATACTCATTTGAATCGCGCCCATCAGAGCAGATGCGCTGCCTGCATTGTGTCCAAACTCGGCCAATGTAAGCGCTGAAGCATTTGGAAAAATAAAACCCTGGCAACTTAGAAAGAGAAAGATGAGAAAGATGGTGATGAACAAATCACTCCAGCCTAAAATTGAAGTGAGTGCTAATGTTACTCCAATAATGCTTTGCGCGATCAATGCAGCTTTTATCACTTGCGCGCTCGTGAAATTTCGAAGCATTAAGTTATTGATCTGACTTGCTGTAATCAATCCCATCGCCAGCAAAGCGAATATCCATCCATACTGCCTCTCGCTCACTCGAAAAATTTCCATGAATACATGTGGTGACCCACTGATGTATGCGCTTAGTCCCGCATATCCTACTGCTCCAGTCAAAGCATAAGTATAAAACTGAGGTTGTTTGATTACTCCTGCAAAGTTCTTAAGAATTGGCCCTGGTTTTAATGAAAAATTCGGATCCGCCTTCTTACTTTCTGGCAGCAGGAAATATATTCCAATCAATACAATGAGCGCCACGATGATGAGCATCGCAAACACATATCGCCAGCCTAGAATTGCGGTAACATAGCCTCCAAGCGTAGGTGCAATAATGGGCGATACAGCTACCACCAACATGAGTGTAGAAAAGATCTTTGCATTTTCCTTTACTTCGAATAAATCCCTCACAATGGCCCGTGCAGCCACCATTCCTGCGCACCCGCCGAGCGCTTGCAATAGTCGGAACGCAATCAACGCGTTTACAGAACCTGCAAGTGCGCAACCTACTGACGCCATCAGATAAATACTAAGTCCGAAGTACAATGGATTTTTTCTTCCGAATCGTTCCAATAACGGTCCATATAGTAATTGTCCGGCGGAAATTCCAATGAAGAAGCTAGAAAGAGAAAGCATCACACGCGCTATGTCTGTGTGCAATCCTCTTGCGATATCAGGAAATGCAGGCAGATACATGTCAATCGAAAATGGACCAATGGCCGTAAGCATTCCAAGAATAAGAATGATATAAAACTTTTTATTCCTTCTGTTTGTTGTCATCGTATTTTATTCAACCAAAATCTTTTCTCGCAGTTTGAATTCTTCCAGATCAATCAACGTAAGATATTTGCGGATGAGATCCTCATCAAATTCGGCGCGGTGATTTATCTTCGTCAGCAACTTTCGTTGGTGTTCCAGCAATTGGAGGTACGCCAGTTGATAATTCTTTAAGGCGTGATTAGTTTTGGCGGTATTATCTAACTCTTCCTGCAACAATTTCATATCGACCTCGAGTCGGGCGTGTAGATTTCGCAATTGTTCATTTTTTCGCCAGTCCTTTCCATATTTTTCTTCCAGATATTTTAGCGAATGTTCTGCAATCTTTTTCTGAATAATGATTTCTTGTTTAGGTTCAGGAATGGCGGTGTATCTGTCTTCAAGATTTACTTTTTGAATTAGCCAGGGAAGCGTCAATCCCTGGAATACCAATGTGATCAGAATGACGATAAATGTGATAAATAAAATAAGGTCGCGGTAAGGAAATGGTTTTCCTGCAGTAATCAAAACCGGTATAGAAAGGGCCGCGGCTAATGAAACCACGCCGCGCATACCTGCCCAACCCAATATGATCGGGCCCTTTAATCCAGGATTTTTATCAGCAACAGTGATAAAATGACTCATGAATCTGGTAAAATAAGAAGCCCCGATAGTGCAAAGCATTCGGATAACGATTAGCGCAAGTGAAATTGCAAGGCCATAACCAATAGCGGTTTTCAAACTTATGTTTCCAAGTTGTCCAATGATAGTTGGCAGTTGAAGTCCGATCAGGAAAAAAACAAGGCCATTTAAAACAAATACGAGGTTGTTCCAAACATTTATTCCCTGAAGGCGACTGCGGTAACTCAGCATCTCCTGGCGCCTGTTAGACAAGAAGAGTCCTCCGCTTACCACTGCCAGTACTCCGGAAAAATGAAAATGCTCAGCAGCGTAGTACATGCAATATGGTGTAACCAGCGTGAGAATTATTTCAATACTGGTAGTTGTGGGCATCCACCGATGGATGGCATAAAAAATCAATGCAATCAACAAACCAATAACGATTCCCATTACAATTACGAGAATAAAACTTAGTGCGGCCTCTCCAAAATGAAACTCGCCAGTAATAACGGCGAATAATGCAAAACGAAATACGATTAATGAAGAAGCATCGTTGAGTAAGCTTTCCCCTTCAACAATACTCACCATTGATTTCGATACTTTAACGCGGCGCATGATGGTTGTTGCGGAGATGGCATCAGGAGGTGAAATAATACCGCCCAACAAAAATCCAAGCGCGAGGGTAAAGCCGGGAATCAACCAGGTTGAAATCAATGCAATCAGGCAGGACGTCAGAATCACGATTGGAAATGCAAAGCTCATGATGATTCGTCGCCATCTCCAAAATTCTTTCCATGAAACTTGCCAGGCTGCTTCATACAGTAATGGAGGAAGAAAAATAAAAAAGACTAACTCCGGATCAATCGAAATATTAGAAAACCTGGTAGTAAAGCTTAGCGCAAGTCCGCCCAGCACCAGCACGATAGGATATGCAATGTGCAGTTTGTCGGCAATCATTACTAATGCCAGGATAATAAGGATCAATAAAATGTATTCGATTACTGACGACTGCACGAATGGAATTGTAAATAAAAATACCGAAACAGCTAGAAAGAAGCCTAAGGTAGTTTGAATGTTGATATAAAGTTCACCCCTTAAGCGGCGCGCAAAGAAACATTTACAAAAATCAAACAGAATTCCGGAATTTAAGCGGACTGAGCTCTTGATGCTTCTTGAAGAAGTTGTTGAAGTGCGTCACTTCCGTAAATCCGAGCGCATAGGCAATATCTGATACGTTCCAATTACTCCGCTTGAGTAGGATTCTTGCTTCCTGCAAAACACGCTCGGCAATTAATCTCGAGGTCGTTTTCTCGGTCGTTTCTTTTACTGCCCGGTTCAAGTGGTTGACGTGAATATTTAATTGCTTCGCGAAGTCGGATGCGGTTCGGAGTTGTACATTCTGATGAGTGTCGTCAATGGGAAACTGTCGTTCTAACAATTCCATGAACAGTGTTGAAATTCTCTGCGCGGCGTTGATATGTTGCTTCTCGAATTTCCCGGATGGTTCCATCTTCATTGCAAAATGGATCAACTCAAAAACGAGCGTTCGCAAAACATCATACTTATGTACGTAATCAGAATTTATTTCCTGGAACATTCTTTGAAAAATGTTATTCACGGTATCAAGTTGCTTGTCCCCTAATTCGAAAATATGCGTTCCACCTGGCTGGAAAATAGAATATTGATTCAGGTTTCCATATTGATGAAAGAAATGCTGATTGAATATGCAGAACACACCGCTGCGAAGATGATCAGTGTGCTCCCATTTATAAGGTATTTGTGGGTTTGAGAATGACAACGCCTGTTTCTGCACATCAATAATTCTATCTGCATAATGAACTTTACTGTTCCCAATCACCAACATGATTTTATAAAAATCTCTTCGTTGATAGGGAACGGGTTTCGCGTTGCTGCCAACAAAAGGATCGAGCTTGAATACATTAAAATGCCCAATTTCATTTCGAATGTTGTCGGGCATCCAGTCAAACTTCCTCTTATAGAAATCCTGCAGTGTTTCAACCTTGCTCATTCATGGCAGATTAGAGTGAAATAGTAGATACATTTTTTAAATCGCTCCCATTCCTGATCTCATCGGTTGCTGTTACAACCAACAAGTCTCCCGGATTAAGATTTCCATAGATCTCGACCATACCCGTTGATTCGCGTCCTGTTTTTACATTTATCCATTCAGCCTTATTATTGGTTACTCTGATCACGAAAACAGATTCGGTGGAATTGACGACAGCTGATTTGGGAACGATGAATGTACTATCGTTCGCTGGAAGCGGCAGATTTACTTCGGCCACCATTCCCGGCAATAATTTTTTGTCGTTATTCATTACGTCCATCTCAATTCGCTGCGAGTGCAACCTGCTATCAAGTGCTCCTGCGAGGCGCTTTACTTCTGCTTTAAATTGTTGATTGGGCAAAGCCCTCACGGTAAAGCTTACCTGATTCTTTTGTGTCAGATAACTCGAATATGCTTCGGGGACGGAAATCACTAACCGTAATTTTCTTTGCTCCTGGAGAGTGAACATCGGAAATTCAGAACCTTTACCCGATGGGCCGACATACGCACCAAGGTTCACATTACGTGCAGTGATCACGCCGTTAAATGGTGCACGTATCTGCAAATAGCTTTGCAATTCCTGTATCTGTCGATAGGAAGCCTTTGCTGCATCCAATTGTGCGAGGTCAGCGTTCTTTCGTGCATTGGCCTGTTCCAAATCATTCGGCGAAATGGTCCCTGGAGTTTGACTGGTTGCTAATAACCGATCGTAGTTGGCTTTACTGGCTGTATAAATCGCTTCGCGCGATTTAATATTTGACAACGCGCCCGCTAACTGTGATCCCAATTCAGGAGCATCCATCGTTACCAATAACTGGCCCGTCTTTACCTCAGATCCCACGTCAACAAACAATTTTTTTACGAAACTGTTTTCCTTCGCATAAATGTCTACTTGTTGAAATGCGATCAACTCTCCGGGAATTTGTAACGAAGAAGAGAGTCTGCCTTTCTCAAGCGAGAAAACCTGTGTGGATTGCGGCATAGTTGCCACTGCCTGTGAATTTTCTTTCGTTTCTTCCTTCCTGGTTACTGAAGAGCAGCCAGTAATAATAACTGCTGCTAGAAAATAATAACCGATAAAACGTGATAACTGAATCATTTGCCTAAGCATCTAACAATAATTTTAATTGACTATCCCTGGTGAACTGCATGTTGTAATTCTGGAATGTAATGAGTGCTTTTTTCATCTTCCGGATCCAATGAAACTGATTTAGTTGATGATTTTCCCTGCACCCATGAGAATACCATCGGTAATATGAACAACGCTGCAAAAGTGGAAGCAATCAATCCGCCAATCACTGCGCGACCCAATGGGGCTGCCTGATCGCCTTTCCCACCCCAACCCGTTGCCATCGGCACCATTCCCATTACCATCGCAACAGTTGTCATCAGTATTGGGCGCAACCTCAATGCTGCGGATTCCTTTGCACTCAACATCGCATTTCCATTATGCATGCGTAAATGTTCTGCGTTAGTGATCAATAGCACAGAGTTGGCAATGGATACACCAACGGACATGATCATTCCCATATACGATTGCAAATTCAGCGTAGAGCCGGTGATCATTAACATGCCCAATGATCCCAGTAATACTGCGGGTATCGTGGACAATACCACTAACGAAACTTTGAATGATTGAAAATTCGCAGCTAGCATCAGGAAAATTACTATGATTGCTGTAATCAAACCTGCCTGGAGGCTGCTCAGAGTGTCGGATAAAACTTCTGTCAGTCCTTTTGTTTCTATTGATAAACCACGCGGCAATTCACCCATTGAATGAATCGCATTCTTTACATCTGTGGTGGCAGTGCCAAGATCCTTTTCATTGATGTTTGCTGTCACGGAAAAGAATGGAATCGCTCCCTGGTTATCATTCTCGCCGTAAGTAGTGTCGGGTTTCACATCTGCAACGTCACCTAACATCGGTCGGGGTTGATTACTCAACACCGGAATTTCTTTTATATCATTCACGCTCGTCATTTTGTTTTCCGGAACCTGCACCTGCACGCTATAACTCTGATTGCTGCGCGTATCAATCCAAACACTTTTTTCAGTGTACCGCGAGGAAGATGTGGACGCGATAAGTGAGCGAGAAATATCAGAGACTGTAACTCCCATTTGCGCCGCTCGTGTTCTATCAATATCAATATTTATCGCAGGATAATGAATCGGCTGCGCCAATTGAACGTCGCGCAAATAAGGAATTTGCTTAAGCTTGTCAATAACCTTGTTTGCATATTGTTCATTGAGCTTTTTATCCTTTCCTAAAACACGAACTTCAATCGGCGTAGGTGAGCCCTGGCTAAGAATTTTATCCGTTAGCTCAATAGGTTCAAATGAAAGTCGTAGTTCGGGAAGCGCCGCTTTCATTTTATTTCGAAATCTTTCTTTTAACTTATCCAGGTTTTCTGAATACCCTTCTTTCAATGCTACTTGTAACACGGCTTCCTGTGGACCACTCATGAATAGGTATATCGGGCTCGTAGAGAACTGGCCCGGATGCTGACCAATGAAGGCGGAGGTTACTCGAATATTTTCCTTTCCGACCATATTCTCCAATACATGTAGAGCCTTTACCATTTTCTCTTCTGTTCTTTCGAGCCGCGTTCCGTCGGGGGCACGCATTCTCACCTGGAATTGACCTTTGCTTGCTTTGGGAAGCACATCTCTTCCAATCGTCATTAAAAACAAAACTACTACTGCACACGTGAGGATGGTATAGAGTGCAACAATTGGTTTTTGAAAAGGAAATATCCGATCCAGGAATCTTAAAAATCTGTCTCGGAATTTTTCAAAACGAGTGAGTTTCTTTTTGCCGTTGCTTTGAATTTCCAATAATTTTTTCTTCTGATCCCAGGTATCGCCTTGTTCAGATGAAAGGCCCAATGCTGTATATTCTTCTTCGTCAGTTAGAATATGACCATCCTTGGCAGAAACATGATGATGTCCTTTCATCATCCAATTTGCCATGATGGGTACAAATGTCTGTGCAAGGAAATATGATGTGATCATGGAAAAAGCGATGGCCATTGCCAATGGTAAGAACAGGGCGCCGGGAATACCCGACATGGTGAAAGCTGGAGCAAATACTGCCAGGATACACAACAATATCAGCAATTTTGGAAACGCAATTTCTTTACAGGCATCCCATATGGCCAATGCTTTTGGTTTTCCCATCGCCAAATGCTGGTGAATGTTTTCGATGGTGACCGTTGATTCATCCACCAATATTCCAATCGCAAGTGCAAGTCCACTTAGCGTCATGATGTTGATGGTTTGATTGAAGAGGTACAGAAATAATATACCCGATATGATGGAAGTAGGAATTGTTAGTATTACGATAAGCGCACCACGGCGATCACCCAGGAACAGTAACACCATCAATCCTGTAAGTATAGCGCCTATCGCACCTTCTGTTATCAGATTCTTTACTGCGTTGATAACATATACCGATTGATCAAACTCATAAGAGAGCTTTACATCTTCCGGCAGCAAACTTTGAAAACGCGGCAGCGCTTTTTTCAAATTCTGCACTACTTCCCAGGTTGATGCGTCGGCCGATTTTGTAATCGGCATGTATATAGATCGTTTGCCATTCACTAAGGCGTAACCCGTAGTGATATCGGCTGCATCTTCAATAGTGGCGATGTCTCTCAAATACAAATTCTGAACGCCACCTTTGAATAAGGGTATATCACCAAAGTCCTTGACAGATTTAATAGTTGTATTGATTGGCGTATAATAATTATAATCCCCAATTCTCACATTGCCGGCCGGAGTTGATTGATTGTTCAATCGCAGCGCTTCAACCACCTGATCCGGTGTAAGATTGTGAACGCGCAACAGTTCGGGATCTACTTTGATCACAATTGTTCTGATATTTCCGCCGAATGGAGCCGGGGACACGAGGCCAGGAATAGAAGTAAAGGAAGAGCGGACATAGATGTTTGCGAGATCCATGAGCTCATTGTTGGAACGCTTCGTACTACTCAATACTAGTTGTCCCACCGGTAGGGTTGATGCATCGAATCGTACTTTCCAGCACAGTGGGATCCGAAGCTTGGAATTCACGTGACTTGAAGTCGCGGC